>ERZ1027233.616-NODE-616-length-11224-cov-6.212374_pt1 | contig 11224 bp, 1 predicted proteins | sample MGYA00519244_ERZ1027233 | MGnify/ENA primary metagenome ERZ1027233 (study PRJEB26926, sample SAMN06164469) | human gut metagenome | biome: ENVO:00009003; feature: ENVO:2100002; material: ENVO:00002003 | host: Homo sapiens | place: USA | collected 2012 ... | reverse complement strand
GTGATTCTGAGACTGATTCACTTACTGATGCTGACTCGGAATTTGATTCAGACTGTGATTCTGAAACTGATTCACTTACTGAGGCTGATTCGGAATTAGACACTGATTGTGATTCTGAAATTGATTCACTTACTGAAGCAGAGACTGAATTTGATTCGGATTGTGAAGCTGACGTCGACTCGCTCTCTGAGGCTGACTCGGAGTTAGATACTGATTGTGATTCTGAAATTGACGCACTTACTGACGCTGACTCTGAGGTTGAAGCAGACTGTGATTCAGAAATAGACGAACTTTCTGAAGCGGATTCGGAATTAGATACAGACTGTGATTCTGAGATTGATTCACTTACTGACTCTGACTCTGAGTTTGAGACTGATTGTGACTCACTGATTGATTCGCTTACTGACGTTGACTCCGAGTTCGAGACTGATTGTGACTCACTGATTGATTCGCTTACTGACGCTGACTCGGAATTTGAAACAGACTGTGATTCTGAGACTGATTCACTGACTGACACTGACTCCGACGTTGAAGTAGACTGCGATTCTGAAACTGATTCACTCTCTGACGCTGATTCGGAGTTAGAAACTGATTGTGACTCAGATACTGAAGCACTCTCTGACGCTGATTCTGAATTAGATACTGACTGCGACTCAGAAATTGACGCACTTTCTGAAGCTGATTCTGAATTTGAGACTGATTGTGATTCTGACACCGATGCACTGACTGACGCTGACTCGGAGTTTGAAGCAGACTGTGATTCTGAGATTGATTCACTCTCTGATGCTGATTCTGAATTAGAGACAGACTGTGATTCTGAAATTGAGGCACTTACTGACGCTGACTCCGAGTTCGAGACTGATTGTGACTCACTGATTGATTCGCTTACTGAGGCTGACTCGGAATTTGAAACAGACTGTGATTCAGAAACTGACGCACTCTCTGAAGCGGACTCTGAGTTCGAAGCGGATTGCGACTCTGACACTGAGGCACTTACTGACGCTGATTCTGAATTAGATACTGATTGTGATTCTGAAATTGACGCACTTACTGATGCTAATTCTGAGTTTGAAACAGATTGTGATTCAGAAACTGACGCACTTTCTGACGCTGACACTAAGTTCGATTCAGACTGTGAAGCTGAAATTGATTCACTAACAGAGGCTGATTCTGAGTTTGAGACTGATTGTGATTCTGAAATTGATTCACTTTCTGACGCTGATTCTGAATTAGAAACGGATTGTGATTCGCTTACTGAAGCGGACTCACTCAAAGAACTTGAAACGCTCTCTGATTTCACGGTACTCAAAGATGCACTCGTTGAAGCGGATTCACTTTGTGATTGGCTTGTCTTCAAGGAATCACTCAAGGAACTTGAAACACTCGCCGATTTTACGGTACTCAAAGACGCACTTGTTGATGCAGATTCACTTTGTGAAAGACTTGTCTTCAAGGAATCACTCAAGGAACTTGAGATACTCGCTGATTTCACAGTACTCAAAGACGCACTCGCTGATGCAGATTCACTTTGCGAAACGCTCGTCTTCAAGGACTCACTCAAGGAACTTGAAACACTCGCTGATTTCACGGTACTTAAAGACGCACTTGTTGAAGCGGATTCACTTTGTGAGAGACTTGTCTTCAAGGACTCACTCAAAGAACTTGAGACACTCGCTGATTTCACGGTACTCAAAGACGCACTTGTTGAAGCAGATTGACTTCGAGATTGACTTGTCTTCAAGGATTCACTCAAAGAACTTGAGACACTCGCTGACTTCACAGTACTCAAAGACGCACTTGTTGAAGCAGATTGACTTCGAGATTGGCTGGTCTTCAAAGATTCACTCAAAGAACTTGAAACACTTTTTGAGGCTACCGTGCTCAATGAAAGGCTAGTCGATGCAGATTGCTTAACAGACTCACTTCGACTTTGAGAAATCGATTCCTGCTTAGACTGACTGGCACTTTGCGACACTGACTGGCTGTAATCACTATCCGACAATTTCACCGTCACAACATTGGTCGTACTGTCTTTATAAGTAATCGTTACCGTACCATCACTATTAACCGTATAAGACTTAATACGGTTGGCGACCTCTGGATTCAAGGCAGACACGGCCGCAATAATCTTACTCTTATCTGCGTCTGTTAGGGCAGTCAGGCTGGTCACCTGAATAGTGCTTGTCGGCGCCACACCCGGTGTACGATCTGACAAGCGACCCTGAGTAATACGAATCTCACCCAAGCCATTTGGACGGTTCATATTTGATGCATTGTCAATAGCAGCAACATTACGTTGCCATGTGTTTCGGAAAGAATGATAAAGGTCATCCTTCAAATGAATGGTCGTTGTGATGGTTGCAGGATTATCAGTCGTAGCTGTGATATCTCCCGTAATCGGTGCAATATTACCAGTTCCGTACTGGCTACTACCAAAGAAATTGCCGTTCAAGGCATTGTCATTCAAATCGGCTCTTGCAACAACTTTCATTTCTTTAAGCTTGCCACTGTCATCTGTAGCTGTGAAAGTCAAAACAGCATCATCACCAGCATAGAGGGTATAGTTTTTCCCACCACCTTCGAGAGGCGTAGACTTAGGTTCCACACCATCGACAGTCAACTTGGCCGTCACTTCAGGACGCGTTCCGTCCGTTACAGCCACCGAATTACTGGCATCTGAATACACCGCATAATCACCATACATGATGCGAGCTTTGGCTGTTACACCACCCGTTTGTAACTTAACAGTCGGCGTCACAATCGCTTGACCCGAAGCATCTGCCACTGCTGTTCCCACTTCGTCGTCATTATTGTATAGAACGACTGTGGAACCTGGCTCAGCTCCCGTCACCGTTACAGGCGTCTGTGTGTAAGCCTTGTCCAATAATCTCGTTTCAACAGTTGGTGCTGCAAGTCGCTTCACCGGAGCCGTCACATCATTTGTGGTGTTATCTTTATAAGTAATGGTCACCACACCAGATGATGAAACCGAATAAGATTTAAAGTCCTTTGAAGTGGCAATATTTGGGTTAGCAGTCTTAAATGCTTCCCAAACCTTATCTTTTTCAGCCTGAGCGAGACTACTTGTGTCATTAACAAAGGTACTCGTTGTCACCGCCGTAATCGGATTACGAATACCATCATTTTGTGGCAAAACCTGAATACGAAGCGTACGTGTCACTGACTGCTTAGCCGTATTAGTCACTACAAAAGAAACATTATAAATTTTCCCAGGCGTTACGACCTCTGTCTGCCCAACAGTCCCCACAATATTAAAGGCCACTGCACTATTTTTCAATGCAGAGGTCTGAGGCACGTTAATCCCATTCACACGATCACTACCAGAAGCGTAGCCAATGCTTTTAATACTATTTCGTGTAGGAATAGTTTCAACAACATTATAAGGCTGATTGATGTAGTCAGAGTTATAAACAGAAATCAAGGCATTATTAGCTAGCCCTAAATTATACTGGGGTGCACGGAGGTTACTATTAGCATCAATGCGAGAACCATTACGAGGATCACGTTGACCAGATGTCGCGCGAAGAACCGCATTGGCAAGACTATTTCTCGCCTGACGAGCCTGAGCAATCGTAGGCGTCACATCACTGTCACGATCAGCCAGACTAACACGAATGGCATCCAGGGCTTTATCTCCCTTGAGAATAGCAGCATCCGTATTTGGCAAATCAACAGCTTGAGCTTTATAGGTATAAATGTCTAAGGCTAAATCTTTGAGACGCTTTTCTTGTTCTAAACGCTCAGCATCTGCCACAACTGAGGCAGCTAGCAGACCAGTCGCCGTTTCTGACAATTGGCGATTCGTTTGAACTTCGGATGTCAAGGAAGCCTTTAATAAGGTTGACTCCGAGCTGACAAGAGTCATCCCCACTTTAGAGTCACTACTACTATCACTCTTGCTAACTGACTGAACAGAGGCACTTGTGCTATGCTCTGAAGTTTTTCCAAGCGTACTCTCAGACTGACTGTGAGCAGAAGAATCCGTCTGACTTACTGATTCCGATTTAGAAGCTAATGAAGCTGACAATGAAACTGAAAGCGAGGCACTCAATGACAAGGATGTCGATTTAGAAGCTAATTCAGAAGCAGACACCGATTGGCTGAGTGATAAAGACTCACTCAAAGAAACCTCCGAAGTCTGTCTTGACACAGTTTCAGATGACGCTTGACTATTTACTTGGCTATCTTGAACACTGGACACAGACTCCGTGTTTCCAAGAACAACGGAATCAGATGCAGCTAAGAGATCAGTCTTAGCTCCTGCTTCACTTTCCAAAATCGGCTGATCAGTCATTTCATCCGCATGAGCCACATGAGTCGCAACAGAGCCACCAAGCAAGGCCCCAGTTGCAAGCACTCCCTTAAGCACTGTCTGACCTGAAAAAGCAGGTGCATCCACCTCTACCTGCTGGGCAGCAACAGACGGTGTATCCACACCCCCTCTAAGCACCTTGAAAAGACCAAAATTCGACGTCGCCGCACGAAGCCAGTGCTTCCCTGACTTAACCAATTTAAACCGTGTCACACGATCGGTTTCACGATATTGACCTTCATTCCTTCTAAAAAACATATATACTCCATTTATATTTTGATTAAAACACTCCTTTCAATTTTATCATAAAATTAAGCAAAAAATCTCATTTCAAGATTGCTTTCTAGCGATTAATCCTTTCTTTCATCTTCCTAAAAATACGATAATAATGGTAACCCTAAGACTTATTAAAACTATTTGTATTTTTAGAATATCAAACTAAAAAAATCCCCTACCAATTAGGAAATCACTCTAATCGATAGGGGATATTTGATTGTCTAGCTAGAAGCTAATGATTAAACTTACTAAAGCTTAGAAGTCTTCACTTTCTTCTTCATCTTTCTTACGTTTGGCAAGAAATCCAAGACCCGTTGCAGTTGCCAAAGCACCCAAGGCCATACCTAATGATGAGTTTTCCTCACCAGTCTTAGGAAGCGCTTGGCTACCACGTTTGTGGTTAGGATCCTTCACTTCAGAAGTTGATTCTGATGCACTCATTGAGGCTGACACTGAAGCACTTGTTGATGCTGAGGCTGAAAGACTTGCTGATGTACTCAATGACGTTGAAATACTTGTTGAAGTGCTTGTGCTTTCAGAGGCACTTAAGAATGCCGATGTAGATGCTGACTCTGAGACTGAAACGGATGCGCTCGCTGAAGCCGACTCAGATGCTGAAGCGGATGCACTTGCTGACTCTGACGCTGATGTGCTTGATGATTCTGATGCAGAGACTGAAGCGGATGTGCTTGATGATTCTGATGCAGAGACTGAAGCGGATGTGCTTGCTGATTCTGACGCAGAGACTGAAGCGGATGTGCTTGCTGATTCTGACGCAGAGGCTGAAGCTGAGGCACTTGCTGATTCTGACGCAGAGACTGAAGCTGAGGCGCTTGCTGATTCTGAGACAGAGGCTGAAGCTGAGGCGCTTGCTGACTCAGATGCAGAGACTGATGCAGATGTGCTTACTGAGACTGACGCAGATACTGAGTTTGAAACAGACTGTGATTCTGAGATTGAAGCACTTGTTGATGCAGACTCTGAATTTGAAACTGATTGTGATTCACTGATTGAAGCACTTACAGATGTACTTTCAGAATTAGATACTGATTGTGAGCCTGAAACAGATGCACTCAATGACGCCGATTCACTCAATGATGCTGAGTTAGATGTTGAAATTGATTCACTAGCTGAAATGAAGCTTGAAGCCGAGTTCGAAATAGATTCTACAGTTGAAATGATTGCAGAAATTGAAGCACTGAAGGCTTGAGACTGGCTTTCAAATACAGAAGCACTCAATGAGCTTGATGTACTCAATGATGCTGACTCTGAAGCAGACACTGATGCACTTGCACTTTGCGATTCACTCAATGATGCTGACTCACTAGCTGAAATTGAAGCACTTACTGACGCTGACTCTGAGTTTGAAGCGGATTGTGATTCAGACACTGATGCACTCTCTGATGCTGATTCTGAGTTAGACACTGATTGTGATTCTGAGATTGATTCACTTACTGATGCTGACTCTGACGTTGAAGCAGACTGTGATTCTGAGATTGAAGCACTTACTGATGCTGATTCTGAGTTTGAAACAGACTGTGATTCTGAAACTGATGCACTTTCTGACGCTGATTCGGAGTTTGAGACTGACTGTGATTCTGATACAGAAGCACTCTCTGACGCTGATTCGGAGTTAGACACTGATTGCGATTCAGAAATAGAAGCACTTTCTGACGCTGACTCTGAGTTAGACACTGATTGTGATTCTGAAACTGATTCACTTACTGACGCTGACTCTGAGTTAGACACTGATTGTGATTCTGAAACTGACGCACTCTCTGATGCTGATTCTGAGTTTGAAACAGACTGTGATTCTGAAATTGATTCACTTTCTGAAGCTGATTCTGAATTTGAAACAGACTGTGATTCTGAAACTGATGCACTTTCTGAAGCTGACTCGGAATTAGACACTGATTGTGATTCACTTACTGATGCACTCTCTGACGCTGACTCTGAATTAGACACTGATTGTGATTCGCTTACTGATGCACTCTCTGACGCTGATTCTGAGTTTGAAACAGATTGTGATTCTGATACAGAAGCACTTTCTGAAGCTGATTCTGAGTTTGAAACAGACTGTGATTCTGAAACTGACGCACTCTCTGACGCGGATTCTGAGTTAGACACTGATTGTGATTCAGAAACTGATGCACTTTCTGACGCTGATTCTGAGTTTGAAACAGACTGTGATTCTGATACAGAAGCACTCTCTGACGCTGATGCAGAATTAGACACTGATTGTGATTCGCTTACTGATTCACTTACTGAAGCTGATTCTGACGTTGAAACTGATTGTGATTCAGAAACTGATGCACTTTCTGACGCTGATTCGGAATTAGATACAGACTGTGATTCTGAAACTGATGCACTTGTTGACGCTGATTCAGAATTTGAGACAGACTGTGATTCTGAAACTGACGCACTCTCTGAAGCTGATTCTGAGTTAGACACTGATTGTGATTCTGATACAGAAGCACTTTCTGACGCTGATTCTGAGTTTGAAACAGACTGTGATTCTGATACCGATTCACTGACAGAGGCTGACTCATAATTTGAGACTGATTGTGAAGCTGAAGTTGACGCACTGACTGACGCTGAAGTTGAGTTCGACTCAGACTGAGATGTTGACGTTGATGCACTCTCTGAAGCTGAGACTGAATTTGACTCCAACTGCGATGCGCTCACTGAAGCACTTTCTGACGCTGATTCGGAATTTGAAACGGACTGTGATTCTGAAATTGACGCACTCTCTGACGCTGACTCTGAGTTTGATTCCGACTGTGATGTTGACGTTGATTCACTCTCTGACGCTGACTCTGAATTAGACACTGACTGTGATTCTGAAACTGATTCGCTTACAGAGGCTGACTCATAATTTGAGACTGATTGCGATGCCGAAGTTGACGCACTTACTGACGCTGAAGTTGAGTTCGACTCAGACTGAGATGTTGACGTTGAGGCACTCTCTGAAGCAGAGACTGAATTTGACTCCAACTGTGATGCGCTCACTGAAGCACTTGTTGAGGCACTTTCAAGAAGACTTTCTGAGATACTCTCTGAAAGAGATGCTGATGCTTCCTCTGATTGAGAAAGAGAAGATGAAACAACCTCTGACTCAGATGCTGAAACCGATGCAGATTCTACCTTACTTGTTGATACAGATTCTGACTCTACTGTTGAAGCACTTTCTACGAGGCTTTGAGAAGTACTTAGAGATGCACTCGTTGTATCAGCTTCAGATTCTGACTCGATAACCTGACTACCATTAAAGAAGTTAACGGCAATCGTATCAGTCTTACCTGCATAAGGCGAGAATGTGAAGGATGTATCATCACCAGTGATTTTAGCAGTCCAAGTCGATGTTAAACCATAACTTTTCTTAGCCTGAGTACCATTCATTTGGTAACCATTACCCCAAGTAAAGCCATCACCTTGTTTCGTAACTGTTGAAGTATTAGACTTTGGAGTAGCAACTTGATTACCACTCGAATCTGTAATGTAGTTTGTTACATTTGAAGGTGTCCCAAGTCCTTTACCAAGGGTAAACATCGTTTGTGTTGATGTTCCTGTATTATAGATAGAATATCCAGGAGACATTCTTGAAATATTCCCAAGGGTTGATGTTGCAGGATTAACATAGGAAACAGTGTAGACAAAATTCAGATTTGTCCCGTCATTTGTCACTTTCAATGTATAGTAAATTGGAACATTATAGTTTGAGTCTGTTCCAGTTCCTGTATAAACCTTAGTCTCACCAGTCGCTAGGTTAAGGTTTGAAGTGATAGCGGGAGTGCCATTCACTGTAGAGTTTCCATTGAAACCAGCATTTGTAAGCTTGGTCATCATGTTATCGACGGCATTACCAAGACGCTCACGCTGTTCTGCGTAAGCTGCGTTTGTTGCTGATGCCGCGATCAATGTTGTTGACTTAGTGACTTCTTCTTGAACTGTTGTAATAGCCGTTTGGATTTCAGCCTTGGCCGCTGTGTCTGTTAATTTTGCTTGGTAGTTTTTAGCGATATTAACGAGCAATTCCGCTTCTGAAACGTTTTGATCCAAGACAGTTTTCTCATCCTCTTGGCTTGCAGTTTCTGAAGCAACTGAGCTTGTTGAAGTTGCTGAATCAGAAGCTGAGTCTGAGTTTGACCCACTTGTGCTTTCAGTTTGTGACTGGCTATCTGAGGTTGAGTACTCTTTGCTGAGTGACGCAGATTCTGAGATCGCTTGTGACAATTCAGCAGAAATGGATTGAGAAACAGATTGTGATACTGAAACTGATGCTTCTGTGCTTGCTTGAGCATCCACTGAAGAGCTTGTAGACTCTTGGCTAGTTGATGCTACTGCTGAAGCTTCTGAAGCTGGCGCCGCACTCAATACAACTGACTCAGAGTTGACTGCCACATCTTGATTAGCAGTTACTTGGCTTTCCAAAGCTGGAGTTGTCGTTTCTTCCGCTTGGGCTGTATAAGTTGCCACTGCGCCTCCAGCCACTGCTCCCGCCGCTGCAATCCCTTTAAGAAGAGCTTGCCCTGAGAGAAGCGGTGTTTTTTCTTCAACACTTTGCGCTGAAACTGATGGTGCATCTGCCCCACCTTTAACAACCTTGAAGAGTCCAAAGTTGGATGTCGCAGCACGAAGCCATTGCTTACCTGATTTGATCAATTTAAAACGAGTCACGCGATCAGTTTCGCGGTATTCCCCTTCGTTCCTTCTAAAAAACATATCTACTCCATTCTTGTTTTATGTATTAAAACTCACCGATAAATTTTATCATAAAATTCTTGTAAGTTCTAATATAAACTATTATTTCCCTCAAAAAAGATTGCAAACGCTTTATGCTGTGTAAATACTGAAAATGCTTGTTTCATGGCACTTTCACCCATCTTATATTTTGCAACATAAAACTTAAAGTTATCTTAAAATTCAACATCTACTTCTTCTACATCTAAGATTTCAGCTTACTAAACTAATCCTCTCCTCTATAATGCTAAGGCTAAATAAGACTTAGACTAACAATTAAGATAGGCTCTCTCATTTTCAAGAACAACAAAAAGACACACCCCATATCGGAATGTGTCTTTTTTAGAACGAAGCTAATCGGCTTATTCTTACTTAAGAGTAGTTAGTTTTTATTAGGACTAATCACTCATAAGTTTTAGGGGTAAGTCGAAGGAATATTATTCCTCAGTTTTTTTGCGTTTTGCCGCAAGAGCCAATCCAGATGCAGTTGCAAGCAATCCAAGAGCTGCTGTAGCTGCTACGTTAGACTCTTCACCAGTGTTTGGCAATTGTGCCATTTCTTGTGCAGGTTTAACTGGAGTAGCTTTAGCTGGAGCTTTAGGAGCTGGATCAACTGGTTTACCTGGAGTTGGTTGTTCAGGTTTACCTGGAGTTGGTGTTACTGGTTTTTCTGGAGTTGTATCGACAAGTTTGTAAACGTAAGTTACGTTCTTATCGCCTTCGATTACTTTACCAGTTACTGGGTCAGTTGTAGTCAAGTGACCATCACCATCTACAGAACCTACTGGGTAGTTACCTTGTGGTACCAATTCGTAAACTTTACCATCAGCAGTAACAATTGTCTTAGGACGGTTATCGATTACTGTATCGTAATCTTTACCTACTGGTTGACCAAATTCATCTGTTACTGATTGTTTGATAGTGTTACCATTTTCATCTACATAGTGAACGTAAACATTACCCTTAGGTTGTGCTGGTTGTTCTTTGAGTTTGTAGATGTAAGTAACATCTTTACGTCCTTCGATAACTTTACCTGTTGTAGCGTCTGATGACTCAAGGTGACCTTGTCCATCAACTTTACCTACAGTGTAGTTACCTGCTGGTACCAATTCGTAAACTTTACCATCAGTTGTTGTGATAGTCTTAGGACGATTATCAACTACTGTATCGTAGTCTTTATCGACTGGTTGATCTTTTTCATCAACAACTGAAGTCTTGATTGTGTTACCTTCAGTATCTTTATAGTGAACGTAAACGTCACCTTTCACTTCTTTGTAGACGTAAGTGATGATTGAACGTGGTTTATCAACTTTACCTTTAATTGGATCAGATGATTCAAGGTGTCCATCGCCATCAACTTTACCTACTGGGTAGTCACCTTTCGGTACGATCTTGTATGTCTTACCGTCTGGAGTCTTGATTGTGTTAGGTTTTTCACCTTCCTCAGTTGTGTTATATGGAGTATCATATGGTGAGTTTGGTGTGTCTTGACGAGGTTTCTTGATTTCTTTACCTTTTTCGTCTACGTAAGTGATGATTACGTCACCTTCTTTAGGTTTCGTTGGATCTTCTTTAAGTTTGTAGACGTAAGTTACGTTCTTGTCGCCTTCGATAACTTTACCTGTTGTAGCGTCATCACCTGTCCAGTGACCTTGTTCGTCGACTTGACCTACTTTGTAGTTACCTGCTGGTACCAATTCGTATGTCTTACCTTGGAATTCGATTTCTTTTGGACGGTTATCTACAACTGTATCGTAGTCTTTACCTACTGGTTGATCTTTTTCATCTGTTACAGATGCTTTGATTGTATTACCATCAGTATCTACATAGTGAACGTAAACATTACCCTTAGGTTGTGCTGGTTGTTCTTTGAGT
>ERZ1027233.612-NODE-612-length-11294-cov-7.653439_pt1 | contig 11294 bp, 8 predicted proteins | sample MGYA00519244_ERZ1027233 | MGnify/ENA primary metagenome ERZ1027233 (study PRJEB26926, sample SAMN06164469) | human gut metagenome | biome: ENVO:00009003; feature: ENVO:2100002; material: ENVO:00002003 | host: Homo sapiens | place: USA | collected 2012 ... | reverse complement strand
CGAAAATAGGTTCCGTTACAAGTTTTTCGATATTGTTCAATTTTCAAGGTCCTGTGCGCCTCAGCCTTAGCGGCTGACGACTTGATTATTTTACCACAGAAGTGATTTTTTGTCAAGCACTTTTTTCAGAAGCTTTTCGATCTTTTCGAACTTGTGGCTCGTTTTTTCAACGTATCCATATTGGTTCTTTCGCTTTGCTTCTACCGCTTTCAGAAGTCATTCTTTCCGGTGGCCCTTGGCGCTCAAGTATAATACCATATCCCGACACGTTTGGCAACCCCTTTTTTCACTTTTTTCGTTTCTTTTTGCGTCTTTGACTTTTTGACTAGTTTTTTAACTGCAATTTACACGTTCCTTGACGTGGAAGCTGCGGTGGCCTCAGAGGTCATTTTTCTCTATATAATAAGGTATTGTTCTATCCAAACTTCCAGAGAAGTATACACCGCCGTGGATATTACGCCCCGGAATGCAAACACTTTCCTTGCACAGTTTGTCAAGAGCTTTGGCCTCAAATTTTGCTCCAAGATTCTCGGCTCAATTTTGGCGAAACCGCCAAAACACAAAATGTAGTGGTTTCTCCATTGACATATCACTAAATAGTGATATCATAGAATCACATCAATTGAACGCATCCCAAGACTGCTTTGCGGGTGCCTCTTTCGCAAGAGGCACCCGTTTGAACTGTACACAGATAGAACGACGGAGGAACACTATGAAGATCATCAAGCGCAACGGTTCGGAAGTTCCATTTGATATCACCAAGATCATCACTGCGGTCACCAAGGCCAGCGATTCGGTCAGCCGCAAGAGCAGCCTGACCCAGGAGCAGATCCTATCCATCGCCAACGATGTCACGGAGCAGTGCCAGGCGCTGAACCGTGCCGTGAGCGTGGAAGAGATCCAGGACATGGTGGAGAACAAGCTGATGGACATTCAGGCCCACGATGTAGCCCGCCATTATATCACCTACCGTTATGTGCAGAGCCTGAAGCGCCAGACCAACACCACCGACGAGCGCATCCTCAGCCTGATCGAGTGCCAGAACGAGGAAGTCAAGCAGGAGAACGCCAACAAGAACCCCACCGTGAACAGCGTCCAGCGTGACTATATGGCTGGTGAGATCTCCAAAGACCTGACCGCCCGCCTGCTGCTGGACCCGGAGATCGTCAAGGCACACAATGAGGGCCTGATCCACTTCCACGATTCCGACTACTTTGCGCAGCACATGCACAACTGCGATCTGGTCAACCTGGAGGATATGCTGCAGAACGGCACCGTGATCTCCGGCACCTATATTGAAAAGCCCCACAGCTTTTCCACCGCCTGCAATATTGCCACCCAGATCATTGCGCAGGTGGCATCCAATCAGTACGGCGGCCAGAGCATCAGCCTGACCCATCTGGCTCCCTTTGTGGATGTCTCCCGCAAGAAGATCGCCGCTGAAGTCGAGGCGGAGATGGAAGGGCTGGACGTTACCCCGGAGCGCAAGAAGGAGATCGTTGAGCGCCGCCTGCGCAACGAGATCAACCGCGGTGTCCAGACCATCCAGTATCAGGTCGTGACCCTGATGACCACCAACGGTCAGGCCCCCTTCATCACCGTGTTCATGTATCTGGGAGAAGCCCGCAACGCACAGGAAAAGGCCGACCTTGCCATCATCATCGAGGAGACCATCCGTCAGCGCTATCAGGGCGTGAAGAACGAGGCTGGTGTCTGGATCACCCCCGCCTTCCCCAAACTGATCTATGTGCTGGAAGAGGACAACATCCGCCCCGGCACTCCCTATTACTATTTGACCGAATTGGCTGCCAAGTGCACTGCCAAGCGGATGGTGCCCGACTACATCTCCGAGAAGAAGATGCTCGAGCTCAAGGTGGACAAAAACGGTGAGGGCCACTGCTACACCTGCATGGGCTGCCGCAGCTTCCTGACCCCCTATGTGGACCCCGAGACCGGCAAGCCCAAATACTACGGCCGCTTCAATCAGGGTGTTGTCACCATCAATCTGGTGGATGTGGCCCTTTCCTCCGGCGGCAACTTCGAGAAGTTCTGGAAGATCTTTGACGAGCGCCTGGCTCTCTGCCACAAGGCACTGCAGGCCCGCCATCAGCGCCTGATGGGCACCCCCAGCGATGCCGCCCCCATTCTGTGGCAGTACGGCGCACTGGCCCGCCTGAAGAAGGGCGAGAAGATCGACAAGCTGCTCTTTGGCGGCTACTCCACCATCAGCCTGGGCTACGCTGGTCTGTATGAGTGCGTGAAGTATATGACCGGCAAGAGCCACACCGATGCCGGTGCCAAACCTTTTGCCCTGAGCGTGATGCAGCACATGAACGACAAGTGCACCGAGTGGAAGAAGGCCGAAAACATGGATTACTCTCTCTACGGCACCCCGCTGGAATCCACCACCTACAAGTTTGCCAAGTGCCTGCAGAAGCGGTTCGGCATCGTGCCCGGCATCACCGATAAGAACTATATCACCAACAGCTACCACGTCCATGTTTCGGAGCACATTGATGCCTTCACCAAGCTCAAGTTTGAGAGCGAGTTCCAGGAGCTTTCCCCGGGCGGTGCCATCAGCTATGTGGAAGTGCCCAACATGCAGGACAATCTGGAGGCCGTGATAAGCGTGCTGCAGTTCATCTATGATAACATCATGTACGCCGAGCTGAACACCAAGTCCGATTACTGCCAGTGCTGCGGCTACGACGGAGAGATCAAGATCGTTGAGGATGACGGCAAGTTGGTGTGGGAGTGCCCCAAGTGCGGCAACCGTGACCAGAACAAGCTGAACGTTGCCCGCCGCACCTGCGGTTATATCGGCACCCAGTTCTGGAACCAGGGCCGGACACAGGAGATCAAGGATCGGGTGCTGCATCTGTGATGAATTACGCAACAATCAAGTATTACGACATTGCCAACGGGCCGGGGGTGCGCACCAGCATCTTTGTTTCGGGCTGCAGGCACCACTGCCCGGGCTGCTTCAACGAGGTGGCATGGGATTTCGGGTACGGTCAGCCTTTCGACAAGGCTGTGCGCAACGAGATCTTTGCATCCTGCCAGCCCGACTATATTGCAGGCATCTCCCTGCTGGGCGGTGAGCCTTTTGAGCCGGAGAATCAGCGGGAGCTGCTGCCCTTTGTCCGCAACTTCAGGGCGCTGTACCCGAATAAGAGCGTCTGGTGCTATTCCGGTTACACCTGGGAGCAGCTGACCGGCAGTGTTCCCTGCCCGGCCCGCTGTGAGGTCACCGATGAGCTGCTGAGTCTGCTGGATGTTCTAGTGGATGGCCGCTTTGTGGAAGCCCAGCACGATATCTCCCTGCGCTTCCGGGGCAGCTCCAACCAGCGGCTTCTGGATGTGCCCAAGAGCCTTGCCGCAAAGGCCCCTGTCTGGTGGGAGGACGAACAGGTGTTTGCTACCCATAGCATGTAAATCGAGGATGCCCATGAGCTATAAAACAACAAACGACTTAATGCAGCACCTGCGTGACAACGGCATCGCCATCTCCGGCGCAACACAGAAACAGCAGCTTGTCACAACCGGATATTATCATGGCTATAAAGGCTATCGTTTCTTCAAATCTGCCGGTGCGCGCCTGCCTTTTTCCTCTTATCAAGAGCTCTATGCCACCATCCAATATGATTCTGCCCTGAAAGCTCTGTTTTACGGAAAAATGATGTTCATTGAAACTGCTGTCAAGAACATCGCATTGCAGGGCATCCTTGAAAACGCACAATCCGAGAGTATTTCGGATGTTCTGGATCGTGTCGTTTGCAGTTACAACAACTCCCCTGCCAATTTCACCGTTGAACAGAAAAAGCGAGCCCAGCAAAACAAATTGAACCTTCAGCGTTCCATCCAGTCCAGCCTTGCAAACGCCTATGCAAAAGGAAATCCAAAAATCACACATTTTTACAATAATCCAACTTACTCCGGTGTTCCTCTTTGGGCTTTCTTCGAGATCATGACCATGGGAGATTTTGGATACTTGCTTTCTTGTTTGACTTTTCCTGTCCGAAAAGATATTTCCACTCGCATTGGCCTTGATCTTTCCAACGATACATCCTGTGAGCTCTTATTTCGCTACATCTATGCTTTGAAAGATCTCCGGAATGCTATTGCTCACAATGCCGTGGTATTTGATACCCGATTTCGCAATTTTGACCCCACAAAGGCAATGAAAGCCTGTCTCCGTTCTGCGATTCAGCTTCCGTATGTCAATTTCAAGACCATCGGAGATTATGTCATTCTGATGTCCTATTATCTGAAGCTATTGCAGATGCCAAATTCCGAAATCCTTAAGTTCATTGAAGAATTTGAGCATATCACAGAAACCTATCGCTCTGAAGTCAACCCTGCCGTCGCTTCAATTGTCATTCATCCCGACCTGACGAAACGGATGGAAATTTTGAAAAATTATATTTAACAGTTGCATTTTTTCAACAGCTGCGATATAATATTCTTACTAATTGGGGTATATGTTCTCAGGGACATATACTTGAGGGAACTGGAGCGATTCAGTTCCCTTTTATTTTTACAAAAAGCGTCCCGTTTTCCACCCTGCCTGCACTGGCCGTGGAAAACGGGACGCTTTATTTGTTCTTTTATCTTCAATTCACCGTGTGCCAACGGTTTCTTCGATCACACTGAGGAACTCCTGCCCATAGCGGGCGGCCTTTTTCTCGCCCACACCGGGGATATTGAGCAGTTCCTCCACGCTCAGGGGCTTTTTCAGCGCCATCTGGCGGAGGGTGGAATCATTGAACACCATATAGGCAGGGAGCTTCTGCTTTGCGGCCAGCCGCTTACGCAGGGCATAGAGGGCCGCCAGCAGCTTCTCGTCCGCTTCGCTGAGGGCATCTTCGTCGGCACGGCGGCGGGAGGCCGAGGCCAGCCGCTTTGCACTGGCCGCGGCACGCTGGCGGGCCTGTGCCGCCTGCTCCTCCACCTGTTCGGCGGCCTGTGCTGCCAGCAGACAGTTGGAACAGTTCTCGCACTTCTGGGGTGCGGCCTCGCCGAAGTAGCTCAGCAGATACCCCCGCAGGCAGCGCGGTGTGGTGGAGTAGAAGGTCATGTACTTGAGCCGTTCCTCTGCCTTGCGTGCCGCTTCGGCCTTGACATCCGCAGGCAGGCCGTTGTCAGCCTCCATCTCCTTGTCGATGAAGAACCGGATGGTGCGCACATCGGTGCCGGAATAGAGCAGGGTGCAGCGGGCTGGCTCCCCGTCACGGCCCGCGCGGCCCGCCTCCTGATAATAGCTCTCCAGATCCTTGGGCATATTATAATGGATGACGAACCGGACGTTTGGCTTATCGATGCCCATGCCGAAGGCATTGGTCGCCACCATGATCTGCACCCGGTCATAGAGGAAATCGTCCTGATTCTGCCGCCGGGTATCCGCATCCAGTTTGGCGTGGTAGGCTGCCGCACGGATTCCCCGGCTCTGCAGCAGGCGGGTGGTCTCGTCCACCTGCCGGGTGGTACTGCAATAGATGATGCCCGCATTGTCCCGCTCCCTGAGCACAAGGTCGAGCAGAACTTTGGGCTTCTCGCTGGGCAGGGCCCTGCGGGTGGCAAAATAGAGGTTGGGGCGGTCGAAGCTGGTGGTCACCTCGTAGGGGGTGTGGAGTTCCAGATGGGTGCGGATGTCCTCCCGCACATGGGCCGTGGCGGTGGCCGTAAAGGCTCCCACCACCGGGCGCTTGGGCAGGCTGTCCACAAACGCCTTGATGCGCAGGTAGCTGGGGCGGAAGTCCTGCCCCCACTGACTGATGCAGTGGGCCTCATCCACCGTGACCATGCTGATCTCCCGCTCCTGCGCAAACCGCTGGAAACCCGGCATCTCCAGCCGCTCCGGAGCCACATAGATGATCTTATACCACCCCTCCCGGGCGCGGCGGAGCATCAGGGCCTTCTGGTTGTCCGTCAGGCTGTTGTTCAGGAAAGCTGCCGCCACACCGGCCTGTACCAGCGCCCCCACCTGATCCTTCATCAGGCTCACCAGCGGCGAGACCACGATGGTGATGCCCGGCAGCAGCAGGGCCGGCACCTGATAGCAGATGGACTTGCCCGCACCTGTGGGCATCACGGCCAGCACATCCTGCCCGGCCAGCAGGCGGGAGACGATCTCCTCCTGACCCGGGCGGAAGCTGTCGTAGCCAAAGACTTTTTTCAGAATACTATGCGGACTTTCCATGGTTCCTCCTATCCATACAAAACCGCTCCGTCATTGCTTCGCAATGCCACCTCTCCTAGTAGGAGAGGCAAGTCTTGGCTCCCCTACCAGGGGAGCTGGACGCAAAGCGGCCTGAGAGGTTTATAACCCAACCAGTATACCACAACTCCCCGGATAATTGTAAAACATCTCTGACATTTCCCACGTTCGATAGCATTTCCTGCACAAAAATGCTATAATATGGGTACATATCTCCATCCCGGCTCCTGCCTTGTGCATCTGCCGGAAAAGAGCAAAGGAGTATTTTGTATGGCTCAGAAATTGATCACCTTCGCCGTCCCGTGCTACAACTCGGCGGCATATATGCGCCACTGCATCGAGACCCTGCTTTCTGCAGGCGAACAGGCCGAGATCATCCTCGTGGACGACGGTTCCGTGAAGGACGAGACCCCGGCCATCTGCGACGAGTACGCCGCCAAGTACCCCACCATCGTCAAAGCCATCCATCAGGAGAACGGCGGCCATGGTGAGGGCGTCAATCAGGGTATCCGCAACGCCACCGGCCTCTACTACAAGGTCGTGGACAGCGACGACTGGCTGGACACCGACGCCCTCCAGAAGGTGCTGGCCCGCCTGCACACCCTCGTGACCCGCGGCACCGCCCCCGACCTCATGATCTGCAACTATGTCTACGAGCACACCGAGGACGGCACCAGCCACACTGTGCGGTACACCAACATCTTCCCGCAGGAGCGTCTGTTCACCTGGATGCACGTCGGCCACTTCCGCCCCGACCAGAACCTGCTGATGCACTCGGTCCTGTACCGCACCGAGGTGCTGCGCCAGTGCGGCATGGTGCTGCCCAAGCACACCTTCTATGTGGACAACATCTTCGTCTACCAGCCCCTGCCCTTCGTCAAGACCATGTATTATATGGACCTCGACCTCTACCGCTATTTCATCGGCCGCGACGACCAGAGCGTCAATGAGAGCGTCATGGTCAAGCGCGTGGACCAGCAGCTCCGCGTCACCCGGCACATGATCGACTGTCAGGACCTCGACGCCCTCAAGGGCGAAAAGAAGCTTCGGGCCTATATGCTCCACTACCTCTCGATGATGATGGCGGTCAGTGACATCTTCCTGCTGCTGGACGGCAGCGCCGAGGCCAAGGAAAAGCAGAAGGGCCTGTGGCAGTACCTGCGCGAGCACACCAGCGCTACGGTCTACCGCTCCATCCGCTTCGGTTTCGGCGGCGTGACCAACCTGCCCTTCCCCAAGGGCGACGACATCGTGCTGGGCGGCTACCGCATCGCACGGAAGATCTTTAAGTTCAACTAAATTCACAATTGTTGCATACAACAGAGCCGCTGCGCAGGCAGCGGCCCTATTTTTCGTTTTTTTCGGTCATTTATTAAGGATTCTTCAATCATTCCGCCTGAAAAGATGTTGCTTTTTAAGCGATGAGATAGTATAATCCTTTATTGTGCTGTGTTTTCAGGGGTTTTGGCAAGCAGCCCGGGGACACGCCTGACTGAGAAAAAGGAGGAAAGGGCGGCGGCCTCGGTGCGTCCGCTGCCCGCAATATCGTATGGAACAGCTTCTCATCTGCCTTTCCACGGCGCTCATCGCAGGTCTGCTGATGTCGCGTCTGGCAAAGGCAGTCCATTTGCCAGCGGTCACGTCCTACCTGCTGGCGGGCCACCCGCTGCAGCCCGAGCATCCAGAAATACCTCGGCATCACCCTGCTGCCTCAGGCCGGTGTGGCGCTGGGCATGGCTGCCGAGGCCGCCGAGCTTTCCGACGGCCACATGGTGCGCAACGTGGTGCTCTTCTCGGTGCTGGTGTATGAGCTGGTAGGCCCCACCCTCACCAAGCTGGCGCTGACCGCCGCCGGGGAGATCATCCCCGAGGGCCGCACCAGCGCCCGCACCGCCAACAAGCCCGAAGTTCCGGTGTCCCTCGACTGAGTTTTCCGCGTACTATAAAAGGCACTCCGAAGCGCTTCGGAGTGCCTTTTCGTTTGTGCTTTACTTCAGGACGACTTCGCCGTTCTCGGCGTCCACGGTCAGGCTCCCGCCTGCCTTCAGAGTGCCGTCGATGATGCGCTCGGCGGCAGGGTCTTCCACCGCCTTGCGGATGACACGGCGGAGGTCGCGGGCACCGAACTTGCCGCCCTGACTCTTGGCCACGAGGGCGGACAGCGCCGCCGGGGTGTAGCGGTAGGCGATGCCCTTCGATTCCATGCTGGGCTTGTACTCGTCCAGCATGAGGGCCGCGATGCCCTCCAGCGTCTGCTGGCTCAGGGGCTTGAAGGCGATGACCTCATCCACGCGGCCAAGGAACTCGGGCCGCAGGAACTGGCTCAGGGCTTTGCGGGTCTTTTCCTCGCTCAGCTGCTCTTCGCTCTTGTTGAAGCCGAGTCCGGAGGTGCTCTTGTCGCCGCTTCCGGCGTTGGAGGTCATGCAGATGACCGTGTTGGAGAAATCCACCGTCCGGCCCTGTGCATCGTTGATCTTGCCCTCGTCCAGAATTTGGAGCAGGATGTTCATGACGTCGGGGTGGGCCTTTTCGATCTCATCGAAGAGGACGACGCTGTAGGGGCGGCGGCGCACCTTTTCGGTGAGCTGACCGGCCTCCTCGTAGCCCACATAGCCCGGAGGCGAGCCGATCATGCGGGACACCGCATACTTCTCCATATACTCGCTCATATCGAGGCGGATGAGGGGGTCAGGGCCGTCAAAGAGCTGGTTTGCCAGCTGCTTGACCAGCTCGGTCTTGCCGACGCCGGTGGGGCCGACGAAGATGAAGCTGGCCGGGCGGCGGCGTCCCGACAGGTCGGCACGGCTCCGCTTGACGGCCTGTGCCACGAGATGGACGGCCTCGTCCTGACCGATGATCTTCTTTTTCAGCTCCGCTTCCAGCCCGGCCAGCTTTGCGAACTCCGTCTCCTGAATTTTTACTGCCGGGATGCCCGTCCACAGCTCGATGACCTTGGCCACATCATCCATCGTGACCCTGATCTCGCTGGCTGCGGCCTGCTTTGCGGGCAGCTCGGCTTCCAGCTTTGCGATGCGGGTCTTCCGCTGGGCCACCTGCTCATAGTCGATGGCCTCATTGACGTCGGAGGACTCCATGTCTGCCTCTTCCTGCCTGAGGCCGTCCAGCTCCTTCTGCATCTCGAGATACTCCGAGATGACCGGGTGGGCGAGATTGCAGCAGGCGCAGGCTTCGTCCAGCAGGTCGATGGCCTTATCGGGCAGGTAGCGGTCCGTGATATACCGCTCACTGAGGGTGACGATGGCGCTCAGCACATCGGCATCCACCTGCACATGGTGGTGCTCCTCGTAATACTTCTTGATGCCGTTCATGACGGCCAGCGTATCGGCCACGCTGGGTTCCTCCACCCGGACGGGCTGGAAGCGGCGCTCAAGGGCCTGATCCTTCTCGATATACTTGCGGTACTCGTTGAAGGTGGTGGCGCCGATGACCTGAATTTCGCCTCTGGACAGGGCAGGCTTGAGGATGTTGCCCGCGTTCATCGCGCCCTCGCTCTCGCCCGCCGAGGTGATGGTATGAATTTCATCAATAAAGAGGATGATGTTGCCCGCGGCCTTGACCTCACTGAGCAAGCCCTTGACCCGCTGTTCGAACTGGCCCCGGAACTGGGTGCCGGCCACGAGGCTGGTCAGATCCAGCAGGAAAATTTCCTTGTCCTTCAGGCCCACGGGGACGTCGCCCTTGGCGATCCGCTCCGCGATGCCCTCAGCGATGGCCGTCTTGCCGACGCCCGCCTCACCGATGAGGCAGGGGTTGTTCTTCTGGCGGCGGCTCAGAATCTGAATCGTGCGGTAGATTTCGCGGTCGCGGCCCACGATGTCGTCCAGCCTGCCCTCCCGGGCCTTGCGGGTCAGATTCTCACAATAGGTATCGAGGAATTTGCGGCGGGGCGGCTTCTTGCCGTTTTTCTGGGCCTTTTTGCCGTTTCCGGCTTCGCCCTCCGCCTTGACGCCCAGCGGGAAGGTCGCACTGGAGCCGGGCACGAGGTCGTCGTCTCCCTCGCTCTCCCCGTCCTCCGTCGGCTGGCCCATATTCATCATGAGGGAGAGGGGATTTGCGTCTCCCATCTCGTCCATCATGCTCTCCATCCGATTTTCCATGTTGTCCATGTCCTCGTCGGACATCCCGAACTGCTTCATCAGGTCCTCGACGGGCTTGATGTGCAGTTCACGGGCACAGTGCAGGCAAAAGCCTTCATTTTTCATCTGGCCGTTCTCCATCCGCTGGACGAAGATGATGGCCGGACGTTTCTGACAGCGATTGCAGACCATATAGGTTCCTCCTAAGCTCCCCTTTACAGGAAGGGGTTGAACAGATTGAATGCTTTATAGTAAAGGCTGCTGCTCATGACCGTATCGTTCAGGACGGTCAGATTGCCGCCGGTGATGACGATGACGGCCCACACCACACAGAGCATCAGATAGATGTCCATGGTGCTGGCGACACAGCCGGTGACCCAGCCCAGCCAGCGGTTGACGGTGCCGATGACCGGCAGCCGGTTGACGAGGCCCAGCACGGTGACCAGCATACTCACCAGTATCCGCAGCAGGGCAAAGACCACAAAAAAGAGCACGACCGAGATGACCGGCGTGAGCAGCGGAGCCAGCACCTTCTGGACGATGGCGTCCGCCAGCACCACGGCGTTGTCGCTGAGCACAGCCGAGATGGAGCGCTCGCAGGTCTCCACGATGGAGGCGCGGAAGCTCTCGGGCAGAAAGCCCGCGTACTTGTCCGCGATGCCGGTCAGGTCCACGACCCCTCCGGCCGAGATGCTCTCGGCGATCTGGGTGCGGAAGCTCCCGGCCAGAAACCGCTGGAACACCTCGACGGCAGCCCAGCCCGAAAAGACCCGGGCACCCACGAGGCTGAAGACGTTCCCACCCAGCTGGACGCTGGCCGCGAGGAAGCCCTTGCGGGCGTAGCGCACGGCCAGCAGCAGCCAGACCACGGTACATACTATATCAAAAAGAAATGACGGATTCTTGAACATATCTTGTTTTCCTTATTATGTATCTGTCTCTTATACACATCTCCGAGCCCACGAGACTCGACGTCATCT
>ERZ1027233.604-NODE-604-length-11401-cov-5.252159_pt1 | contig 11401 bp, 10 predicted proteins | sample MGYA00519244_ERZ1027233 | MGnify/ENA primary metagenome ERZ1027233 (study PRJEB26926, sample SAMN06164469) | human gut metagenome | biome: ENVO:00009003; feature: ENVO:2100002; material: ENVO:00002003 | host: Homo sapiens | place: USA | collected 2012 ... | reverse complement strand
GAGTTCGTCGGCAGCGTCAGATGTGTATAAGAGACAGTCACTACCCTGACGCCTGTGCTTGGCGTTGTTAAGATAGAAGAGGGAAAATCTTTTGTTATGGCTGATATCCCAGGTCTTATCGAGGGTGCGAGCGAGGGCGTCGGTCTTGGTCACGAATTTCTCAGACACGTTGAGAGGTGCAGACTTATCGTTCACGTTATCGACGTTTCAGGCAGTGAGGGCAGAGATCCTATCGAGGATTTCAAGGCGATAAATCACGAGCTTGAAAACTTCTCAATGGAGCTTGCGGAAGCTCCGCAGATAGTTGCCGCAAACAAGAGCGATATGGCTACCCCTGAGCAGGTAGAAAGACTGAGAAACTATGTTGAGGATCAGGGACTTCTCTTCTATGAGATCTCTGCCGCTACCACAAAGGGTACAAAAGAGCTTATGTATGGCGTATGGGAGCGACTTTCTGTTCTGCCGCCTGTTAAGCAGTTTGAAGCTCAGCCGCTCACGCAGGAGGAGCTTGACGATAAGCTCATCTCAAAGAAAGACTTCCGTGTTACTGTGGAGGACGGCGTTTATTTCGTGGAAGCAGATTGGCTTCTTGACATACTCAGGACGGCTAATATGGACGACTATTCTTCCCTCCAGTATTTCCAGAACGTGCTCAGGACCAGCGGCATAATCGACAAGCTGGAAGAAATGGGTATCGAAGAGGGCGACACTGTTTCTATATTCGACTTTGAGTTTGAATATCTCAGATAGGAGGGAGCGTCACGGGAAAGCTTTCTGATATGGACGCCATGCAATACTCCCCTCTGGCACTGGCTTTTATTGGGGACGGCGTTTACGAGATAAGGGTAAGAGAAAAGCTTATCCTTGAAGCTAATATGCCTGCGGACAAGCTGCACAAGCTCACTGTTGAGAGGGTGTGTGCGGAATATCAGGCAAAGGCTGTTCGCAAGTGGCTTGACGAGGGGCTGCTTAACGAACAGGAAATGGATATTTTCAAAAGGGGCAGAAATGCAAAGGGCATAAATGCTCCGAAACATTCCACTGTGGGGGAATACCGCATGGCGACAGGTTTGGAATGTCTTTTCGGTTTTTTATATCTCACGGGGCGTGAGGAACGTATAGGTGAACTGTTCGAGGCAGCATGGTCTGTGGGCAGCATCAATGAATAATATTACATCAAGGAGTGAATCAAATGTCAGGTCATTCAAAATGGGAAAACATTAAAAGAAAAAAGGGTGCAACAGACGCTGCAAGAGCTAAGATATTTACAAAGATAGGCAGAGAGATCGCTGTTGTAGTTAAGCAGGGCGGTGCTGATCCTGCAGGTAACGCAAAGCTGAGAGATCTTATCGCAAAGGCTAAGTCAAACAATGTGCCTAACGATAATATTGATAGAATTATCAAAAAGGCAGCAGGCGACGGCGACAAGAACAGCTACGAGTCAATGGTATACGAGGGCTACGGTCCAAGCGGTGTTGCTGTTATCGTTGAGTGCCTTACAGACAACAAGAACAGAACAGCAGGCGATATCCGTCACTTCTTCGACAAGTTCGGCGGAAACATGGGTACATCAGGCTGTGTATCTTTCATGTTCTCTGATGTTGGTACTGTTGTTATGGAGAACAACGGTGCTGACGAGGACAAGATAATGGAGGACTGCTTTGAGGCAGGCGCTGACGATTTCAACGTTGATGACGATGTTATCGAGATATCATGCGACCCTAATCAGGTTTCTTCTGTAAGAGAAGCTCTTGAGGGAATGGGTTACAAGGTTCTTTCTGCTGAGGCTGAGAAAGTTCCTTCAAACTACACAACTATCGAAGACGAGGACGCTATCAAGAAGATGGGTCTGCTTCTTGAGCATCTTGAGGACGATGACGACGTTCAGAACGTTTACCACAACTGGGAGAATATGCCGGTTGAAGAGGAAGAATAATCAGGAAAATTTCTGACACTTTACTATTGACATTTACATATAATGTGGTATAATAGAATTAGAAAGATTTATTCTTTTAATAGGGGTTGCGAATCCGTCTAAAATCGCTTTAATAGAGGTCACAGAGCCTTTAAAAATACTGTTTTAATAGGGGTTGCGAATCCGTCTAAAATCGCTTTAATAGGTATTTAAAGGGTCAATTTGTTTTGACCCTTTACTTTTTGTATGGAGATGTATGAACGTGCAGAAGTGGAAAATAATAAACAAGGATTACCTTGACTATCTGAGAGAAAATTATGAGTCGAGGATACCAAGAACAGACTACGGAAATGATAAGCTGAAGCCGTTCTTTGGAGAGCTTATGCGTGTGGGTGACCTTGCATATGTGACGCAGGTATCTTCTGCAAAGCCAAGACACAATAAAATAAAGGCAAATATAGATTTTCAGAAAATAATACATAATGACGTGCTTATAGCTGTTGTAAATCTTAATTATATGTTCCCTGTGCCTGTGTCTGAAATGACAGACCTTGAATACGAAAAAATCGAGGAGTATGTTGATTTCAAAAATGATACTGCCAAAAGCAAATACATTGACCTTCTGAAAAGAGAAATGAAATATATCAAAGAACTTCCTCTTGAAAACAATGCACGCTCATTGTATGCTCTCAAATATGACAAGCCTGAACACGTAATATCAAAGCGTTGTTTTGATTTCAAAACATTGGAAAATGGTGCGCATAATTGGACGGAGAAGCTCATAAAATAATCATGCAGATATGGGGGACTGACGCTTGCAGGGCGACAGTCCCTTTTAAGCTTTAAACGACGATTTTTCGGGGATTTTCGTGTTAAAATCGCTGAAAATCCTTGCAGCTTTGCGGTGCTGTTTGTAAGTTGTGCTATTGACATAAAAGGGGTTATAGTATATAATAATCGTATGTGTAGATATTGCCCTGAAAAGATAAAAAATACAGATAATGGGTGATAAGGAAGAAGCAGAAAATGATAGGAGGAAACTTATGAACAAGATTTTTTGTTCTGCTCTGACAGCCGTTGTTGCAGGTGCTATGCTCACAGGCTGTGCCATGCCTTGGGAAAAGGGTGCTGATGACGACGTTGCCCCTGGTGGTTATTCCTATACGGCTGACTCAAATTCAGAACAGAAACAAGCTTATCGCTGGCTCATAGAGCCAACTATAAACGCCGATAATATCATTTCTTTTGACGGAAGTCAGGTCGACCCTAACAACGAAAAGAACACAGCTTATGCCAACTATTCTGTTATCAGACAGAATGGCAAATATGGCATTATAGACTACAGCGGAAACATGGTAGTGCCTGCGGAATATGACGATTACTACACCTGCTGGTGCGGAGAGGTCACGCTTTTCAATATTATAAATGAAAAGAATGACGAATATGAGTATTGCAGTATCGACAGCTCAAATCAGGTAGTTTACTATGCGGCGGAACATCATGACAGCTCACCGAAATATTACTGGAACAGCAATGAGGAAAAGATCTATGTAAAGGACGCTGACGAAGAACAGGGCGAAGAATACACTGGCAAAAAGGCTGTTGTGGTATGTGAAGCTGACGTGAAAAAGTCTGACAATGGTTTTTATGACATTTCTCCTGTGAGCGAACCGCTTTACGGGCTTGCTAAAAAGGACAAGCTTATACTTGATATGCAGTACACTGATTTCTATGCCCCTGCATACAAAGGCGCAGGACTTACCTGCATCGCCTTTGAGAACGACAAAGGCAAGTGGGGATATGTTGGTTCTGACGGCAAGACTATAATCGACTTTAAGTGCGACGGTGACATGAGTGCCTATTGCGGAAAGGTGATAGATGACGAGATGGCTGTTCATCCTTATCTTTTCACTGACGATTATCTGCCGGTATCCATAGATTCATCATATGGTTATTATGACATAGACGGCAACTGTATCGTAAAGCCAGGCGAGTTCGATCAGGCAAGACCTGCTCACAACGGCAAGGCGTGGGTAATGAAGTCTGGAAAATGGGGCGTTATAGCATTCGGTGACGCACCTGTGGAGGAGGACTCATCAGAGGAAGAGACCACCACAACTACGACCACCACAAGCTACATCACCACGACCACAACTTCAACGACCACCAAAACAACTTCGGTTTCAACAGAAACGAAAAAAGCAACTGAAACTACTCCATCTTTGACACAGCCAAGTGAAACCACTGAGGTGTCAACGAACACGGAAACTGTTACAGAAACAGTAACGGAGCCTGTTACGGAAACTGATCCGCCTGCTCCTGAGCCTGAGCCTGAGCCGACACCTGAACAATAATAAGAATATAAACGGCGTTATCCCACTTTGGGGTACGCCGTTTTTTTGGTGCATGAATATGTGCGGATATTGAAAATGCGTGCATAAACAAAGCATCGAAAGCGGGACGTCGTATTTCTGCAAAGCAGAAATTGCGCCGCTCCCCTACATGGTTTGTGCGTTTTTAATATATTTTTTTTGCTATACAAAAAAAGCTCTGCCGAAACAGAGCTTTTATTTTTTACTGGTTATATATATCTTTCCTGAGAAGTGCTTTGCAGGCTTCAAAATCCACTTCGAGAATTGATTGACCGTCAGATGATGTGCCATATGAATAGGAATCATCATCAGGTATTCTCATGGACTTTATCTCGTAATTCATGGAGAATATCGCCTTATAGGTAAGAGCAAAAAGCTGTGTCTGGGACATATTGGTTGTAAGATGTGACATTGATGCTTTTGCGAACTTGTCTATAGTCAGCGGATCTGAGCTTTTCGCCTTTTCGATTATCTTTGTGATAACTGTTCTCTGGCGTTCTGTTCGCTGGAAATCTGCGTTGCCAACATATCTAAGTCTTGCATAGGCAAGTGCCTGATTGCCGTTTACAAGAAGCTTCTTTCCGCCCTTATCAAGATAGTCTGTACCCTTTTTATTGCCAAGAAGCTTGTTTTGCTCTGCCATTGGAGGCTTCATGCCCTCGGCCTCTTCATCGGAAATGTCAAGCTCGATACCGCCAACTGCGTCAACGATATCAACGAATGACAGAAAGTCGATATAAACAGAATCGTCAACGGCAATATCAAAATTATACTCTATGGTATCCATAAGAAGCTCTGCACCGCCGTAAACATACGCTGCATTGAGCTTTGACCATGTGTCTATATCATTTCCGTCAGCGTCAATGCCCTTGATATTCACATACATATCACGCATGAAAGAGGTCATTGTTATCTCTTTTGTGGTGCTGTTAATGGAGAGAAGTATCATAGAGTCTGTTCTTCCACGCTCGTCAGCGTTTCTTGTATCAGAGCCTATAAGCAGGATATTTCGTACATCAGAGCTGTTCATGGAAGCATCTGTGTTCGTTCGCTGACCTCTTTGCACCTTGTTCACCATGCCTATGTATCGCCATATAAGCACGTTCGCCAATATGAAAACCACCAAAAGTATGATGATAAGCACCTTGAAAAAGGTTTTTATAGGGTGTCTTTTTTTATTTTCCACTTTGTTTTTACCTTTTTTGTTCGTCTGACCGTTACGGCTTTTATTGTTTTTGCCAAATTGCAGGTCATTATTCCGTCTTTGTGCTGAGGTCTTGTTGCTTTTTGCTGACTTGCCTGAACCTCTCTGTTTGCTCTGTCCGTTCTGTGGACGTGACGTTTGTCTGCTCTGTGTCTGCCGTCTTGGAGTGCTTTCTCTGTATGAGCCTGCGTAGTCTGATGATGAACGGCTTCCCTGCCCGTATGGCTGAGCTGTACCCTGTGTATTATCATCAGGGTAGCCAGCGTCATAGTAATCGTCAAAGTCGTTCACACCCTCGTCTATTTGCTGAACACGCTGTCCGCCCGCACCGCTTATGCGATTGAACTCGTCAAGCTGTCGCTGATATTCCTGTTCATAGTAGTCCTGAGGCTTATTATCGTTTGTGTAGTTTTGTTGTCTGTCTTTATTAGCCACCTGACTGCACCTCCGTTCATTTTTACAATACCAATATTATAGTACATATCAGGCTTATTGTCAATGACAGAAACAAGGCGGAGCTTTTTCCAGCGTCCGCCTTTAAGGCAAAACCGCACAAAGATTGTGCGGTTTTGCCTTAACATAGTTTTTTATTTTATTCTGCTGCTTCTTAGGGCATTGAGGATAGCTATTACGGCTACGCCAACGTCTGCGAATACCGCAAGCCACATTCCTGCAAGTCCCAATGCACCGAATATAAGCACAAGGGCTTTTACTCCAAGGGCAAAAATTATATTCTCTCTTACTATTGTCATAGTCTTTCGGGATATCTTTACTGCGTCTTCTATGCTTGACGGATCGTCGTTCATAAGCACAACGTCTGCGGCTTCAATGGCAATATCTGAGCCTAAGCCACCCATTGCGATACCGATATCGGCTCTTGCGATAACAGGTGCGTCATTTATTCCGTCCCCTGCGAATGCAACAAGTCTGCGGTCGGGGTCTTTTATAAGCTGTTCGACCTTTTCAACCTTGTTTTCAGGGAGAAGCTCACTGAAGAATGTTTTTATGCCCACTTTCTTTGCCACCTTTTCGGCGGTATCTTTCTTATCCCCTGTGAGGAGGACAGTTTCAACGCCAAGCTCTCTAAGTCTTGAAACGGCTGTGGCGGAGGTTTCTTTTATTTCGTCGCCAAGGAGTATCTCGCCTATGAACTTGCCGTCAAGGGCAACATAAACTGCCGTTGCAGAGTCTTCTGAGCTTTGTGCGGCAATGCCGTTTGTTTCAAGAAGTGCTTTCTTTCCGCAAAGTATCTCCTTGCCGTCAAGCTTTGCTCTTACGCCGTTTCCTGCTATCTCTTCAACATCAGAAAGTCTTGCACCGTCTATTTCCTTGCCGTATCTCTGCACTATGGAGATACCGATAGGGTGAGTTGACATACTTTCTGCATATGCGGCGGCTTCAAGGAGGATATCCTGTGAAACGCCCTGTGGGTTTACACTGAGGACAGTGAACTTGCCCTTTGTGAGCGTACCTGTTTTATCAACTGCGAGAGTTTTGCACTTCGCCATTGTTTCGAGATTTTTTGCGCCTTTGATAAGGATACCCTTTTTAGAAGCTCCGCCTATTCCTGCGAAGAACGAAAGAGGCACTGAGATAACAAGTGCGCATGGGCAGGATATTACAAGGAACAGAAGTCCTCTATAGAGCCATTTTGAGAACTGGTCAAAGCCCAGAATGAAGCTTGGTATAAACACGAGTGCAAGTGCAGCAATTACTACCGCAGGGGTATAAACTCTTGCAAAACGTGTGATGAACTTTTCGGTCTTGGCTTTTCTTTCGCTGGAGTTTTGCACCATATCGAGAATTTTCGACACTGCAGACTCGTGGAAGGTATTTGTGACCCGAACTTTGAGAAGTCCTCTCAGGTTTGTTGAGCCACTGAGGACGCTGTCCCCTGCTTTGACCTCGACCGGAAGAAACTCACCGGTAAGTGCTGATGTATCAAGCTCTGATTCGCCTTCTGTTACGATACCGTCAAGAGGTATTCTCTCGCCTGTTTTTACGGCGATCATCTCGTCCTTGAGGATATCCTCAGGAGGAAGCTCGTATGTTTTGCCGTTTCTTACAACTGTTACAGACTCAGGCTTAAGCTCCATAAGCTTTGTGATAGATTTTCTTGACTTCTCTACTGCGATAGTCTGGAAAAGCTCGCCCACCTGGAAGAACAGCATAACGGCTGCACCCTCACGGAAGTCTTTAAGTGCAAATGCGCCAACTGTTGCGATAGTCATGAGCAGAGATTCGTCAAAAGCCTCGCCTTTAACAAGATTTCTTACGGCGGCAATAACAACGTCAAGACCTGCGATAAGGTAAGCAACTATTGCAAGGCCTGCGCTGAGATACTCACATACAGTGCCGCTTCCAAGCTTATCCAAGAGCATTGATGCGATAAAGAACACGATAGCCACAGAGAGCTTGACTATCTCGCCCTTATGGTCATTCACAGGCTCTTCCTCTGCTGTCTGAGCGCCATAATCCTTAACAGTAACGTCAGGCTCAAGCTGATGGACGGTATCCTCTATCATGATACGCAGGTCAGGATTAGAACCGTCTGTTTTGACAGTAAGCTTTTTGCTGATAAAATCAACGTTTGATGAAATAACGCCTGCAAGCTCACCCACACGGTTTGCTATCTTTTCACCGCAGTTAGGGCAATCGAGATCCTCCAGCTTCAGATAGAGAGTTTTCTCAGCGCAATCGCCAAGCTCTTTCACGCTAACGTCAGGTTCAAGCTTATGGACGACGTTTTCTATCTCGGCAAAGAGGGCGTTTTTATCGCCGTCAAAATCAACTGTGAGCTTTTTATTGATAAAGTCAAGGCTAGAGCTTTTAACACCTGAAAGCTCGCCCACACGTTTCTCGATCTTTTCCGCACAATGAGGACAATCGAGTTCATTAAGAAGCAAAGTCATTTTACTCATTTCACATTCTCCTATACTACAAAAAAACAGATCACTTTCTTTACTCGCTGATATGCTCTATACCCATATTGAGTATGATAGCGACGTGTTCATCGGAAACTGAATAATAGACGGTTTTTCCCTCACGTCTATACTTCACAAGTCTGGCCTGCTTAAGCACTCTGAGCTGATGCGAGATAGCGGACTGTGACATTTCCAACAGCTCTGCGATATCGCACACGCACATTTCGTCCTTTATAAGGGTAAAGAGTATTTTCACTCTTGTTTGGTCGCCAAGGACTTTGAAAAGCTCTGCCACGTCATATATCTCCTCCTCAACGGGCATTGTTTTCCCTATTTCCTCCATTTTCTCTATATTCTTTCCTCCGCACTGTTTATGCTCATGCTTTACTGTATTCTCGCTCATTTATTTTCGCTCTCCTTTTCTTATTATTGTTTTAGTATATTCGATATGGGTCATTTCAATTCATCATATGAATAACTGTTCATATGTTTATTATATCATATATTCATGTTTTGTCAAGGGGGTTTTGAAATTTTTTTTGCATTTTTCTTAGGCAGTGAACTCTAGTGTCATAAAAGTGTCTATAATATAGAAGAAAGCCGTCCTGATCTCTCAGAACGGCTTTCAAAGCAATGGTTATTTGGCAGGCGTGGCGTTCTCCTGCATCTCTCGGGTTTCCCCTGTCGGTACCAGCGGCGTGTGGATGCCACGAAATTTTCCACCTCAAATAACCCTCTTATCTTATTCATATTATAGCATATTTATTCAGATTTGTAAAGTATTTTTTTAGTTCTCAAATAACGATTGTATCTTTTTTCTTCGACTTTCAAAAATGTAATTATAGAATTGCAATAATCTGCTGGGTCATGTGATGTTTTCAGCCTAAGTATAAGCTGATAGTTTTTCCCGTTATCAACAATATGTTTCAGTACAAAAGCTGTATTCGGTTTATTAGCCTCAAGTATATAATCAGGCTCTCTGATTATTTCCTGTGCATATGAAAATTAGCGCTCATAATCACTAGGGTGACGCTCCTTTATATGTTCTATCTGACGTTCAGTTATAATGACCTCGTCAGTTTGGATATCTTCTGTCACACATTTATATATTTCAATATCAATTTTTCCGACACTATACACTTTGTTTACCGCCATTTCGCTTTCTTGCTCTCTATTATATCACTTTCCGCTGATTTGTCAATGTATTGCTATCATAGATATCGTTCGGGCAGGTTTGCTGTGCCATTCCTAATTCCTCATTCCTCATTCCTCATTCCTCACTACTCACTCCTCACTTTTTACACCTGTACTTAAACTTGACAAGTGTCTAAAAAAATGTTACTATACTATAGTAATAAAACTTATATTCAAATTCTCGGTCCTATCGGAAAGGAAATGATACTATGTCAAAATCTGTTGAGATCCAATCTCAGGATCTAACCAAAAGATATACCCTCGGCGAGGAGATCTTCAACTCCGTTTCCCACGGTGCAGGCGGCCTGCTATCCATTGCCGGCACTGCCGTTCTTATCGTTCTCGCTGCCATTTACTCCAACGCTTGGGGCGTTGTAAGCTCCGCTATTTTCGGAGCTTCTCTTATCATACTTTACACCATGTCTACCCTTTATCACGCTATCACCAATCCAAAAGCCAAAAAGTTTTTCAGGATAATGGATCACAACACCATTTTCTTCCTCATCGCAGGAACTTACACCCCTATCACCCTTGTGCCTTTGAGAGGTGCGTTTGGCTGGGTTCTTTTCGGAATCGTTTGGGGTGCGGCTATTCTTGGCATTGTGCTGAACTCCATTGACCTTGAAAAGTTCCGCAAGCCTTCTGTTGTATGCTATATCGCAATGGGCTGGGTAGTTATAATCGCTGTCAAGCCTATGATAGAAAAGGTTTATCCTCTGTCCTTGTGGTTTATTCTTATAGGCGGACTTTTCTACACTGTGGGCGTTATTTTCTATGTTAAAAAGAGCAAGAAATATTTTCACTCAATATGGCATTTGTTCACCATTGCGGGAAGTGTTTTCCACTACTTTGCGGTGCTTATGATGATAACACATGAATAAAAGATCATCCCGAGGGTTTGCGTCCTCGGGATTTTTCTGTTTAGAGAAAATATTTCTAAAATGAAATATATGGCGGTTTTTCTATTGCAAAAATGGCTGAAAAGTAGTATAATCATAATGATGTATTATATGTGACTGCACTGAAATTTTCACATGGGTGCGGTTTTGACATGAAAGGAGCATTTTATGCGTAGATCGGGTATTTTAATGCACATATCCTCTCTGCCTAACGATTATGGTATCGGCAAGCTTGGCAAGGAGGCTTATGCTTTTGTGGATTTTCTTGAAAAGGCTCACCAAAAATGTTGGCAGATACTTCCTATATCTCCTACAAGCTATGGTGATTCACCATATCAGAGCTTTTCTGTTCACGCCGGAAATCCATACTTTATAGACCTTGAAGCTCTGGAGAAAGAGGGTTATCTGAAACCTGCGGAATACAAGGATATTGAGTGGGGCGATGACAAAGGGTCTGTTGACTACGGCAAGATATACGAGGTCATTTTCAAGGTGCTTAGGACGGCACACAAGCGTTTTCGCAAGAAGCCTGAAAAGGCATACTCAAAATTCGTGGTGGAAAACAAAGACTGGATATACGATTACGCTTTGTTTATGTCACTGAAATTTGCCAACAAGGGCAAAGCTTGGTATGAATGGGACGAACCGCTGAAAATGTACAAGCCTAAGGCGATAAAAAGTGCTAGAGAAGAATATGCAAATGATATAGACTTCTGGTGCTTTGTGCAGTATAAATACTTCCAGCAGTGGAAAAAGCTAAAGGCTTATGCCAACGAAAAGGGCATCGAGATAATAGGCGATATCCCCATATATGTGGCATATGACAGTGTTGAGGTGTGGAGTACACCCTGTCTCTTATACACATCTGACGCTGCCGACGAACTCTAGGGTGT
>ERZ1027233.601-NODE-601-length-11534-cov-5.228678_pt1 | contig 11534 bp, 10 predicted proteins | sample MGYA00519244_ERZ1027233 | MGnify/ENA primary metagenome ERZ1027233 (study PRJEB26926, sample SAMN06164469) | human gut metagenome | biome: ENVO:00009003; feature: ENVO:2100002; material: ENVO:00002003 | host: Homo sapiens | place: USA | collected 2012 ... | reverse complement strand
CTACACCCTAGAGTTCGTCGGCAGCGTCAGATGTGTATAAGAGACAGCTATTACTCTGTACAATAGCACTAATCAAATTTTCCGGCACATCATCGTAATTTGCTAATAGCTGCTTCGTGTCTTTCGGTAAGCAGTATCCCCCATATCCAAATGAAGGATTGTTGTAAAAATCTCCGATTCTTGGATCAAAGCAAACCCCACTTATAATTTGTTTTGCATTCAACCCTTTTAACTCCGCGTAAGTATCCAACTCATTAAAAAAAGACACTCTGAGCGCCAGATAAGTATTAGAAAACAGCTTTACAGATTCAGCTTCTGTTGTTCCCATAAACAACAATGGTACATCCGGCTTAAGAGAGCAATACCGCAAAGCTTCTGCAAACTCAACTGCATATTTTTTTGTTTTTTCAGTACAACCCACGATTATTCTACTAGGATATAAATTATCATATAATGCTTTAGACTCCCTTAAAAACTCCGGACTAAACAATATTATCATATTGGGATAAAGTCTATTTATTTTCTGCGTATAACCAACCGGAATTGTTGATTTAATAATCACTATAGCTTGCGGATTAACCTTCGCAACTGTATCAATAACATTTTCTACTGCAGAAGTATCAAAAAAATTATTATCCTCATCAAAATTAGTAGGTGTTGCTACAATGACAATATCTGCATTAGTATAAGCGTACTTTGTATCCGTGGTAGCTTCCAAATTTAATTCTTTACTTTCAAGGTATAGGGTGATAAAATCGTCTTTAATAGGAGACTTTCTATGATTGATTAAATCCACTTTTTCTTTATTAATATCCACTGCGATTACATGATAATGTTGCGATAACAAAACCGCCATAGGCATACCAACGTACCCTGTTCCCGCAACAACAAATGTTTTAAAATTTCGATTCATTATTTTTGTTGTATGACTTTTCCTAAATAGGTTTCATACGCTCCCTTTCCTATAGTGTTATAAAACCATAAACTTAATATCTATTTTTAAAATAAGCAATCGTTTTATCTAACCCATCATATATAGAAATATTCGGTTGCCAATCAATCACAGATTTTGCCAAGTCAATGTTAGGCTTTCTTCTTGTTGGATCATCCATCGGTAATTCCTTAAAAATAATCTTTGATGAAGAATTTGTCTTTTCAAGAATCATCTCAGCCAATTCTAATATTGTTTTCTCACAAGGATTTCCTAAATTAATAGGACCTGAATATTCGTCTTGATTCATAACCCTAATCATACCTTCTACCAAATCATCGACATAACAAAAACTTCTAGTTTGTGTTCCATCACCATATATAGTTATATCTTTGTTGTGAAGTGCTTGGACAATAAAATTAGACACTACTCTTCCATCATTTTCAAGCATTCTAGGACCGTATGTATTAAATATTCTAATAACCCTAATATCAACTCCATATTGTCTTTTATAGTCAAAAAACAAAGTCTCGGCAACTCTCTTTCCTTCATCATAACAAGCTCTAGGACCTATTGTACTCACATTTCCTCTATAATCTTCCGGTTGAGGATGTACAATGGGATCTCCGTAGATTTCACTTGTACTAGCTTGTAAAACACGTGCATTTACATGTCTTGCCAAATCCAAAACATTGATTGCTCCCAATACGCTCGTTTTAGTTGTCATTATTGGATCATACTGATAGTGAATAGGACTTGCAGGGCAGGCAAGGTTATAAATCATATCAACATCCAATTGTAATGGATTGATAACATTGGCATTTACAAATTCAAAATTCGGATTCTTAAAGAAAGTCGAAATATTATCATATGTCCCAGTAAACATATTATCTAAACAAATAACCTTATTACCTTCATTTAACAATCTTTCACATAAATGAGAACCTATAAATCCGGCTCCACCTGTTACAAGTATTTTTTTCATTTATTTGTTCACCTCTGTATATAAAAATTTCAAACTATTTTATCTAACCATACTGTATTGTTAGTCAATCCTCAAATATTTATTATTCCATTCTTTATGCTACCATAATACTTTCCCGCAAGGTGACTTATCAGCTCAACACAATTTAAGTTTGCATCTTTCTCATTCTTAATAAGTCCTACTATATTTTTTCCTAACATTTTATAAATATTGGGATCATAGTTGAATTTGCCACCATAAACTTTCTGCAATTTGCTACTCGATACACCATTTCTAAAACTCTTCTTTGCAATCCCCTGAACAGTAGTGACATTATGCGCATATATAATAATTGATGGTTCATATCTTAGTTTTGCACCATGTCTTAATGCACGCCAACACAAATCAACATCTTCAGCGTTGTTTGCAAAGAAATTATTAAACCCTTTAATCTCATATAAAAGTTTTCTTCTATATGCACAATTTGCTGTAACGAATGCATCATTTAATGTTTGCTCTATTACATCATATCCTTCATTAGGAAAATTCATAATTAAATTCCAAGCTAAGTTCCCCCAATATTCTTCATAGTGATTTATAGGCGGTGCAACCAATACTTTTCCACCCACACCATCAATCTCATTATTTTCGAAAGCAATTCTAATTTGCTTTAGCCAATCTTTATCGACCAAACAATCACCATCAGTAAAAGCTATCACTGTTCCCCTAGCTCTTTTTATTCCAACATTTCTGCCTGCTGCAGCATTCTTTCTGTTGTTTCTAACAATAATCACTTGTGGATAATTTTTTCTTATAATTTCTACCGTCTTATCTGTAGAACAACCATCTGCAATAATCACTTCATATGGCTTTTCAGAATTATTATACAAAGCCTCCAGCGTAGACTTTATTCTTTTTTCTTCGTTATATACTGGAATTACTACTGATATCTTCATCATTTTCATCTTGTATGATAATTAGGAAGTTAATTATCACATGTTTCCTTTCTTTTAATATCGTGGTTCAATACATTCAGATACTGTGGACTTTTGATTTTGCCCTGTAGCTTTGACTACTCTAAGGAGTGTATTGCCGCTACCTTTATCTGAATTGTTTATAGCTGGATGTTACCGGAGTAATCCGAGTTCTTATTTCCATCAACTCTACGATGATAATCGCTGGTGGATATCACGGTATCAGACTTTAGAAAGGGAGGTACAACCTCATGATTTACGTAGGCATTGACATTGCAAAACTCAATCACTTTGCCTCAGCCATATCTTCTGATGGTGAAGAACTAATCAAGCCGTTCAAATTTACAAATGACAATGATGGCTTCCAACTGCTGATTTCCAAGCTAGCTCCTCTAGACAAGGACAGCCTCATCATTGGTCTTGAATCGACGGCACACTACGGCGACAACCTTGTTCGATATCTTGTTGCTAAGAATTACAAAGTGTGTGTGTTGAACCCCATCAAGACTTCTACTATGCATAAGAAAAACATTCGCAAAACGAAGACTGACAAAGTCGACACATACATCATTTGCAAAACTCTCATGATGCAGGAATCTCTCAGATTTGTGACCTTCTATGATCTTGATCTGATGGACTTAAAAGCCCTTGGACGATTCCGTCAGAAAACCATTAAGCAGCGAACCCGCCTAAAGATTCAGCTGACTTCTTACGTGGATGAGATATTCCCTGAATTGCCGTATTTCTTCAAATCAGGTCTGCATCAAAAATCTGTCTATGCGCTTCTCAAGGAAGCGCCAACACCGGAAGCTATTGCTTCTATGCATATGACTCATCTGGCTCATCTTCTCAAAGTGAACTCGCATGGACGCTTTGAGAAAGAGATGGCTCAGCAGTTAAGAGTTCTCGCACAGAAGTCTGTCGGTGCCAACGACAGTTCTCTATCTATCCAGGTAACTCACACCATACAACAAATAGAGTTACTCGATAGCCAATTAGAAAGAGTTGAAGCTGAAATGACAGAAATAATAAAATTCAATGATTCTGTCATTATGACCATTCCTGGTATCGGATATATCAATGGAGGAATGATACTTGGTGAAATCGGTGATATACATCGTTTCTCCAGCCCCAACAAGCTGCTTGCATATGCCGGTTTGGATCCTTCTGTCTATCAGTCTGGAAACTTTCAGGCTAAGAAGACCAGAATGTCAAAACGTGGATCTAAAGTCCTCAGATATGCACTTGTTAATGCAGCTCACAATGTTGTTAAAAACAATGCCACCTTCAAGGCTTACTATGACGCCAAGATGGCTGAAGGCCGGACTCACTATAATGCTCTTGGGCACTGTTCCGGCAAGCTCGTCAGAATCATCTGGAAAATGATGACTGACAACCTGGAATTTAACCTCAATTAAGAGGTCTGGATACCTACATCATAGATTTGTTTAAAAGCATCCACCAGGGAGCCTTATTAAGGTTACCCATTTTTACCACGAAAAGGATTTATTAATTTCCAGCTAATTTAAGCTTGACTTTTCATAGCTGGTCTCTTCAAGTATTTCTTCAGTTCCGACCAAATGTACTCGACAGATTCCTCCATCGTCATTCCCGTTGTATCTATAGTGATATCTGGATTGAGCGGTTTTTCATATTCAGACGAAATGCCTGTGAAATTTACAATTTCCGCATTTCTTGCCTTTTTATACAATCCTTTTACATCTCTTTTTTCACATTCTTCAATCGGAGTAGATACATAGATTTCAATAAAATTATCTTCTCCTATTATCTCTTTTGCTCTGCGTCGCTCGCTAATAAACGGCGAGATAAACGATGTTAGTACAATCAATCCTGCATCATTCATCAATTTTGCTACTTCTGCCACTCTGCGCAAGTTTTCAACTCTGTCACTTTCAGAGAAACCCAAATCTTGATTCAAGCCCAGTCTGATATTATCTCCATCCAACGACATTGTATATTTACCTAAAGTTACCAGTTTTTTTTCGATCTCGTTTGCCAATGTTGTCTTGCCAGCACCAGACAAACCTGTAAACCACAAAGTACAAGGTTCTTGGCTCATATGTTTTGAACGCATTTCTCTTGTGATATCCATATTTTGCCAAAATAAATTTTCCAATCGATTGATTTCTTGAGTTACAATTCCGCAAGCAGCAGTCGCATTTGTTACCTTATCAATCAATATGAAATGACCCACTCCCATGCAATTAGAAAAGCAATCAAAAACAATTGTTTCGGAGGAAACAATCTGACAAACGGCAATCTCATTTTTATCCATGCAAGTTCCAAGAATTCGTTCACCAGTATTAATATCAATACAATACTCCAATTTAATAATCGTTGCCGCCACCAGCTTCGTGCCAATCTTCAACTGATAGGTTTTTCCCTCAACCAATTTTGTATCTTCCATCCAAAGAATTGTTGCCCTAAACATGTTAGATACCTTAAGTGCATGATTTTGGGCCAGCACACATCCTCTTGAAATGTCTATCTCTTTATCTAAACAAACGGTAACAGCCTGTCCTCGTTCAATCTGATTCGTCTTTTGATCTGTATTGTAAAGATCAACTACCACGGCTTCTTCCCTGCTCGGTAAAACCGTCACCTTGTCACCAATGGATAAAATCCCAGTTTCCACCTGCCCCTGAAAACCTCTAAATCCAAAATATGGTCTACAAACACGTTGTATCGGAAGAACAAAACCATATTCACATTCATCAGTGTTTATGTATACATTTTCCAAATATTCCAAGAGAGAGCTTCCGTCATACCAATTCATTCTTTTCGAATGCTTCGTTACATTGTCTCCGTTTTTCGCCGAAACCGGAATCACTGTCCAGTGTGATAACCCAAGCATCTTGGATAGCGAAGAAATGTCATCCGATACCCGAGAAAATGATTCCTTGCAATAATCCACAAGATCCATTTTATTAATAACAAAAACGTAGTTTTTGATTCCAAATAAAGAACAAATTCTAGCATGCCTCTTCGTTTGTATCAGAACCCCCTTTGTTGCATCTACTAAAATCACTGCCAATTGTGCATAAGATGCTCCCACAGCCATATTTCTCGTATATTCCTCATGTCCAGGAGTATCCGCTACTATAAAACTCCTTTTTTCCGTGGAAAAATAGCGATAAGCTACATCAATCGTAATCCCTTGTTCTCGTTCAGCCACCAAGCCATCCAACAATAAAGAATAATCAATCTCACCGTTACAATTTCCCACACGGCTATCCCGTTCCAAAGCTTGTTTCTGATCTGCATAGAGAAGCCTTGCATCATAAAGCATATGTCCAATTAATGTGGATTTTCCGTCATCCACGCTACCGCAAGCAATAAACTTCAATAATTCCATCTAAAAATATCCTTCTCTCTTTCGCTTTTCCATACTTGCACTTCCGCTGTCTTTATCAATAATACGACTTGTTCTCTCGGAAGATACCGACTTCAAAGTCTCTCTAACAACTTTTGTCAGTGTATCCGCCTCAGAAAAAACACCTCCGGTTAGAGGATAACATCCCAATGTACGAAAACGAATCTTCTTCATCTGTACCTCTTCACCTTCGCGAAATACAAATCTATCATCATCTACCATAATTATGTTTCCATCACGAAAAACAACCGGTCGCTCTTTTGCTAGATATAAAGGAACAACCTCTATGTTCTCGCGCTCAATATACTGCCATATATCTTTCTCCGTCCAGTTTGACAAAGGAAACACCCTCATACTTTCCTTCTGATGAAGCTGGGTATTATATTCATTCCATACTTCTGGACGTTGCAATTTTGGATTCCATGCCTGTTCCTCATTTCGGAAGGAAAACACTCTTTCCTTTGCACGTGACTTTTCTTCATCTCTTCTGCCGCCACCAAATGCCGCTGTAAAGCCGTATTTGGTAAGCGCTTGTTTTAAAGCTTGTGTCTTCATAATATCCGTGTATGAAGAACCATGTTCAAACGGATTAATCCCCTGACGAATACCATCTTCATTGATATATATTAGCATTTCCAAACTATACTTTTCTGCAATTCTATCACGAAACTCTATCATTTCTTTGAATTTCCATGTAGTATCCACATGTAAAATAGGGAACGGTATTTTTTCCGGATAAAACGCTTTCATAGCTAGATGCAACATAACTGAACTATCTTTTCCAATTGAATATAGCATTACGGGTTTTTCACATTCCGCAACCACTTCACGCATTATATATATTGCTTCTGCTTCTAATTCATCTAAATGTGTACTCAATATGCTCACTCCGTATCAATCCTTATTCTTTGCAATACAACTTCTCTTCAAGAATCATTGCCTCTTTCATAGCTTCTTCATCCCGCTCACGAAAATAATATCCTACCAAAAACTGTGCAAACTTTATATATCTGAATTTGCCATAAAGTTGAGGAATACCTTCCACCATCTCTACTGCAACACTCTTTCCAGTTTTCAATGCTTCTATAATACTCTCTTCCTCGCGGTCTTTTGCGAAGATAACAGTAAAGTGACCTCCACTAATTGGATCCGTGGAATAACGATGCGAATCAGTAATACCAATAACCGGAATATCTTCCAAGCTACCAATTATGTTCTGTGCAAAAGCAGCCTGCATCATACTTGTACCATACTCTTTTTTCGCTGATCCAGATACCAATTCTATTCCGTCAAATCTTCTGTTCTTTGCCAATTCACGGAATAAGGACTCTGGGGTATCCTTTCTGCTTCCAGAAAGAGCAATCGGCTTCCAATATGGATGTGCCAACACAGTAACACCGTTTAATTTTCGAACCTCGCCTAGTAAAATCTGAGTAGCAATATATGCTTTCTTATCACAGGATATATCTCCAATCGAATCAAGCATTTGTTTTGCTCTCTGGCTCTCAAGTACCTCTGTACCCAAGAAAAAACGGTCTACTGGTTCTTTTGTACCTAATGCCAAAATATGCATCGGCGAGTAGTCCAAAGAGTATTCTTCTCCATGAATAATGGTCATATCCACCCCTATATTATCCACGAATTCTTTTGCAACAACCGAACCGCGGAAGTTATTGTGATCGGTAATTGCCAACACATCCATTCCTGCATTTCTGGCGGATAAAACTACCATTTCAGGTGTATCATAGCCATCAGAAAAAGTAGAATGTGTGTGTAAATCTGCTTTGTAATACTGCAAATTATATAAATCACTTTCCACAGCATATACACAAGTAGTCATGAATAAATATTCCGCATCATCCATAAGAAGATACACCGTTATTCGATACATATCCTCATGATCGAAAACATAGTCAAAATTAATCTTTTGGTCAATTGCGGAGACTTCACAAGAAAATGGTACATATTCCTGTCCACTTTTTATAGGATACTCATAGTAAGGTACAACTACAATTTTATATCTTCCTACTATTTTTTGACAGACATATTTTCTTCCGATTGTAACTGTTGATTTTTCTCCTACAGGAAATATTTTTTTTGCAAGCACATGGTAATACTTCTTATCTCCCACACCTTGAAAAGTTTTTAAAAATCTTTTCTTTATTCTTTCATCTTCTTTTTCCAAAAGATTCTTTACATCTTCCATCTTCCAGCCATTCTTTTCAACAAGTTCAAGTAGTCGTTCCTGTTGATCTTCATTAATCCACATGGTAGAGGAACAAATTTCTATAATATTGTTCTTAAGCTCTTCATTCATATTAATTATCTCCTATAATTCGCAAAACACTTCTTTGAAACACTTTAAATACTCTAAACATAAGTAATAATCCAATTCCGACTCATGTTTTTCATATCTATAAACAATCCTAAAATCTGGTCGATAAAACTCATTGTTATTCCGAACATCTTCCATGAATTTTTCTTCTTCCTCTCGATTTGCAAATAACGTACATAACGAAGTACTTCCCGGTTTTTTATCAATATACTCCAAGATAGTAGGATTGATATAGGCACGGCACATTTTCTTTTGATATTCCTTGGTGATTGAATTATTCTCCTTTGTACGATTACCAAGACAAATCATCCTGTCATCGATAAACGGATATAGACCTTGAATTCCAAAAGATGCCAACATAGACGTACTTTTCTTTAATACCACTAAGCTTCCCAATTCGTAAGGATGTGTAATATACGTCATGATAAATTCCGGATTATCGTTCGAATAAAAATTCTTGTTAAAAACCTGATCTGCACATTCTCCCAACATAACACATTTCACATTATGGTCATATAGATTTCGAGCTAAAATATACTGTAAGAAGATACCCCTTTCATAAAGTGCGCCTTCTAAACGCCACACGATATCTTTCATGTACCTCAACACATTCTCATCCACATATTCTTTTTCTAATTCGACACCATCATAGTAATCACTGATTTTTTGCGCTATATGTGTTTCATCACCACCTCGTACACCTCCACAGGAGTAAACAGAAGCTTTATAGCCTTCTTGGTTTATAGTATGCAGTATCAGGTTGGAATCATATCCACCAGAAAGAGTAGCATTTACAGTTCTACTCCATTGTTTCAGTTCTCTCACATATTCTTTTATAATTGCCGTTTCCTGCTTATATAAGTCATCAATTTCCGGAACAGATTGGTTTTTTAATTCAGGAAAATCCGATAATACAGAAGGTATTCCTGATACAATTTTAATATATTCCCCTGGAAGCAATTTATAAACGCCACACAACAATGTATCTCTAGTTTTTATCACCCCATTATAGATAAATTCATCTGCTACACTTGTATTAAATTTATATTTCAAACCGATCTTTTTAAAATACTTAATCGATGTAGCCAGATAAACCCGATTTTCATGAACAGTATAATATATTGTCCTGTTGCCACCCATAATATCCTGAAAAATGTATGCATAACCATTTTTTTCTATACAAATAACGGAAAAATTACCGTGAATTCCTTGCGTCAACGATGTTTGATTTTTCCTATTATTTATGAAACTTTCCAATATGCTATCTGGATTCAAAATTGTGCCAAAATAATATACTGTTTCACCATCAGATCCGGTCAGTTTCTTTCCTGTATTCTCAATAAATTCTAATTTATCATCCTTAATTTGCAGAAAAAAATCCATGTTACTCCTTTTCCATGATAACCCAATCATTTATAGAACTTTCACCCACTCTAGTCTCCCACAAAAAAAGTTCCGTCTCAGAACAATACCTGCAAGATTTCAATGGCGATGTAATTTTTTTGTATATTTCATCCGCACTCATAGTCGTATCATGTATCGGAATTACATCTGATTCCTCGTGCAACTTTGTTCCAAATGTGGCATCAAATATTCTTACAACATTAGGTGCTGGACAACCAGACAATAGACCACGGAATAAATATTTGCATTTTTTACAGTTACATGCCTCATAAGATTGAACCACATCTTCTTCTCCCTTGAGACTTACTCTTTTTCGAAATGTTTCAATTTTCTCCGTAAACTCATAAGATATATTATGTTCGACTAAAATTGCTTCGATTGAGTCTCTAACCATACTTGTTGGTTTATACTGAGATATATCAAAGCCTATATGTGTTTTTTTAAGACTTTGCAATACCTCTTTCTCTAGCTTAGGGATAAGCAATCCATTTGTTACAACACTTATCTCTGCATAAGGATAATAGTATCTTACACTTCTCAAAATATCCGCCAAATCAGGATTTAGTAACGGTTCTCCTCCCAAAATTCGAATTCGAATAATATCTGGAAATAATTCTTTCATTCTTCGGATATCTTTCTCAAATTCATCTTTACCAACATATTCCTTATTCTTTACTAATGGCGAAAAGTGTGAACACCCTTTACAATTCAGGTTACAATGCTCTACTATCGCAATTTCCAAATAATTAAGTGTATTCTTATCCATACTTTTTCATCCTTTACCATACATTACCTTCAATAAAATAGTCATGTTGCAAAACTAAGTTTACCATCGAATCGATTGCACCTCTATAACCTTTTTCACGCAACATCTTATACGTTTGAGCATATTCTATCGTTTGACAGATAACTACCACATCAACATCCAAAAACTTATGAATATCGTCAACAGAAACCGTCTTACCAAACACAGTTGATCCATAAATATCCAACTGATCCTGATTCTCATACGATACTGCCAAAACCGTAGCTCCACCCAACATTAATTCCTGCTTCAAATATGACAAACAATAACCTTTTCCGTACAAAACAACTTTTTTATAGTTTTTTTCTTTAAGCCAACTTTTTGTTTCCACACCATATTGATGATTCATAAGTAGCTGTTTGAATACTTCTGTTTCAAATTCAACATTACTATCATCATATATGCGATAAGTGCTTTTATGTTCACAATGCGGACATTTAATAATATGTCTTCTCCATTCATATTCCTTACTATATGGTATACTCTTGGAAAATGTTTTTGAACAATGCCTGCATGTCAATTCCAACTGCACTCGTTGGGTGTTTCTATTCTTCACAATAATCTTTCCATACATAACATTGTCCATTCTGGTGAACATAATCATTCTTCGTACTTTATCCCATTCATAATAGCTTAGTCTTGAATAATTCAGTTCTGGCAAACCTCGTTCTATAAACACTGTCTCTTATACACATCTGACGCTGCCGACGAACTCTAGGGTGTAGAT
>ERZ1027233.578-NODE-578-length-11809-cov-5.370597_pt1 | contig 11809 bp, 6 predicted proteins | sample MGYA00519244_ERZ1027233 | MGnify/ENA primary metagenome ERZ1027233 (study PRJEB26926, sample SAMN06164469) | human gut metagenome | biome: ENVO:00009003; feature: ENVO:2100002; material: ENVO:00002003 | host: Homo sapiens | place: USA | collected 2012 ... | reverse complement strand
TCTACACCCTAGAGTTCGTCGGCAGCGTCAGATGTGTATAAGAGACAGGTTCCGGAGTTGGAGCAGCAGGCCAGTGTCATCAGCAGGCCTATTGCAACGATAAAGCGTGTCTTGATCATGGTTCGGGTTTTTGTTGGTTTCGTTCCGTTTTCAAATATAGGTTAAATCCCGTACACCCCGGCCTGCGAGAAGGCCGGGGTGCCGTGCCGCGTTATTTTTCCCAGGCGAGTTTGGGGTAGCCGCCGCCCGCGCTGCCCAGCGTCCGCCAATAGGCGGCCGGGGTGTCGGCCGTGGTTCGCCATGCCTCATGCGTCGAGGGCTGGGGCCATGCGGCGCCGAATTTCGCATTTCCGGTCTGGCTGCCTCCGCCGCCTGCCGGGATACCTTCCAGGTCGCCGTTCCAGTAGCAGTAGGAGATGTTGCCCGAATTGTGCTCGCCGACGATCGCCCCGATGGCACTGTCGCCCGTCACCTGCCCGATGTGGTAGCAGGCCGTGATGGTTCCCTTGTGGAACCCGCAGATGCCGCCTGCCCCGGCCCATCCCGAGGTCTGGCTCTCTATCAGCCCGTCGTTGTGGCAGGCGATGATCTCGGCGTCGGTGCTTTGACCCGCGATGCCGCCCGAATTCCACTTGGCGCCCACCTTGCCCGCATTGTAGCATGAGCTGATCGTCGCCCCGGCGTTGAGCTGGCCGCAGATACCCCCGGCCTGCGACCCTTCGACCGTGACGGTGCCCGTATTGTAGCAGCGCGTGATGAGCGTGGCATTGTAGGTGAGCCCCGCGATGCCGCCGTTGTTGTCGCCTGCGCCCCACGGCAGGACGAGGTCGCCCGTGTTGTAGCAGTCGGCGATCTGGCAGTCGTCGGCCTGCCCCGCGATGCCGCCCGTCTTGCTGGGTTTGCCGCCGATGCCGCCCGTGTTGCCGCAGCCCGTGATCGTCCCTTTGCCGCAGTAGCCGACGATGCCGCCCGTGCCGTCCGACGGTACGGTGGCGTCGATGGTCAGCGTGCCTGTGTTCAGGCACTCCGATATGGTGCCGTTGTTGTTGTACCCGCAGATGCCGCCCAGCGTGTTGCTGCCGCCGTCAGTCACCGATGCGCGGTTGGTGCATCGCTCGATCGTTCCCGTGTTCTCACCGCAGACCATGCCTGCATGCCACTGCCCCCTGAGTGCGCTGGCCGAGGCGATCACGACGTTGCGGATCGTCCCGCCGTTGGCTGCGAAGAGCCCGGCATTGCCGTTCCCGAGCGAAACCCTGAGGCGGGCGACGGTGAAGTTGCCGCCGTCATAGATGCCCTCCAGTTTCGAGATCGGCGTCCACTCGGCGTCGAGCAGGTCGATGTTGCCCTGCTGGAGGTATTTGCGCCCCCGGCTGGCGTCGTCGAGGTCGATCATCTTCAGTTCGGCGATCGTGTTGACGGGGATGAAGCCCTTGTCGTCCGCCTCGCGGAAGGCTACTTTCCCGTCGACGATCCGGAGGCTGATCTGGCTGCTCTCCTCCCGCCCGATCTCGTATTGCGTACCGTCGCAGGCGATCCTGGCGACGATGCCGACCGGAACCCCGGCCTGCTGCATGGCCTCGCCCTTTGCATCGAGGGTGATCTGCGTGGGGCTGTCCGACCCGGCCAGGTAAACTTCGATGGTGCGGTTTTCCAGCCCTTCGATCCGGTAATGCGTCGGGGTCATGCCCTGGGCCGTACCCCCGGCTCCTTCGTCCCAACTGCCCACGCCGATGGTTCCCAGCGTCAGTTCGCTGCCGTTCAATACCAATGGTACCGTGTAGCGGTAATCGGCCAGGAACACCCCGTCGGTGGGGGATGCCGCCGCGCTGACCTCCGTCGTGCTGACGGTGTTGTTGACCGTGACCGAAACCCTGAACCCGGGTGTCGACGGCTCGATGATCGCCTGCCATTTGTTGCCGTTCCCGACGTGGCAGGCTTTGAGGCCGTCGACCGTGAGTGCCGTGGCGGCGATCGTGCCCAGTTCGAATTCCACCATGGTCTTCAGGTGCCGCATCGGGACGTTGGCCATCTCCCGCAGCGGTACCTGGGCAGGGTTGTCCCACCCCAGCTGGTCGGCGTCGATAAGTCCCTGCGCCGTACCGTCCTGGATGGCCGTGCCCTCCTTCCTGAGGATGATCCCGACGGGCTGGCGCTTGTTGTCGGGGAATACGACCGCCTCTCCGGCGGGGATCCATTTGCCGCCGTCGTATTCATACGTGGCCTGCATGCGTTCGCTGCCGCTGCCGAGCGTCACCGTCATCGTGTGCCCCGCACGGGTCGATGCCGGGCCCATCGTCGGGTCGTCGTCTCCGGTTTGGGCGCGTGAAACCTCGGCCATTTGGGTGCGGATGGAGATGCTTTCCACCGTCGTAGGCTCCGTCCGGCCCTCCTTTGCGGTGTCGTCGTCGGAGCATCCTGTCGCTGCCGTGCCCAGTGCGAGCATGGCCAGATAGAGGATATGTCGTTTCATGATAGGCTCTTTTATATTAGAAATTGATCTCGATCGTGTGGTTTTCCCCCGCTTTGAGGGCCGGCATCGTCTTGACGACGAAGTTCCGGGGACGCTCCTGGCCGCCGATGGTGACGGTGCCGATGGCTTCGAGGGCTATTTCCGTATTACCCGGCAGCATAATCAACTGGGCATCACCGGTCTGAGGGTCACAGTAGGCATCGTACCCGGCGACCGAGAGCGCCGTGATCCTGCTGCCCGACATCGTGCCGGCGAGCGTGAATGTGAGCTTCGGCCGTTCGTGCCCCAGCGTCAGGGCGACGGCCTGCGCCGGGGCGACCTCCTTCAGCTCGGCCGAAAGCCAGTCCGCGGCGAGGAACGCTTCCTTCTCCCGCTGGTCTTTGGCGATGGCGCCGCCCTGTGCCTGGCGTACGGCCTCCTCCGGCCAGTATACCTTGACGGAGGCCAGGGCGCTTCCGTCCACCGGGAAGTAGAGCACGTCGTCCGGGGTGGCGCCCGCCAATGTCCCGTCCGCATAGATATAGGTCGTTGTCCGGGCCTTTACGCTTACCGAGGCCCCGGCCATTCCCCGAAGGCCGAAGTAGTCGTCCGCCGCGTAGTTCGCCGCCGCCCGGCTTCCCGGGCTGATGCCTGCGACGCTGAGCCGGACGGGCATCGCGGCGTCGAAGGGTTCCTGCTCCGAGCAGGAACTTCCGGCCAGGAGCGCCGCCGCGGCACAAATGAGTAAGGATTGTTTCATAGTTTATCAGGTTTAGGTTGTTTCTCCCGTGGTACGGTATAACAAAAATAGTCCGCCCGCCTGACTTAAATTATCCCGGAATTATCAAATACTATTACGTTTCCGCCATTTGCCTTCCCTGCCCGGCCGGAGGGGCCATGCGTCTTGATCCCGTGCGGGGGCTGGAAACGGAAAAGCGGCCGGATCCGTGTCCGGCCGCCTCTCCGTCCCTGCGGGTTCGGGCTATTTCCTGCGGTGTTTTTCGGCATACTCCTTGGGCGAAAGCCCGAAATGCTCGCGGAAGCATTTGGTAAAATAGGAGTGTGAGTTGAACCCTACGCTATACATGATCTCCGAGATGCGGGTGTCGCTTTGCGCGAGGTATTGCGCCGCCCGTTTGAGCCGCACGGTGCGGATGAATTCGTTGATCGACTCCCCGGTGAGCGCCTTGACCTTGCGGTAAACCTGCTGGTAGGAGTAGCGCGAAATCTCGCACAGCTCCTGTATGCCGAATTCGGAGTTGTCGATATTCTGTTCGATGGCCTTGACCAGCGTGTCGATGAACTTGTCGTTTTCCGATTCGATCTGAATTTCCGAAGGGTCGGTGAGCAGCTTCTGGCGGTATCGTTCGCGCAGTTTGATGCGCTGCTCGATGAGCGAGTTGACCCGCGTGCGCAGCGTCTTGATGCTGAACGGCTTGGCGATATACCCGTCTGCGCCTGCCGAATACCCCTCTGCGCGGTTCTCCTCATCGCCCTTGGCCGTGAGCAGCAGGAACGGGATGTGGCAGGTGAGCAGTTCCGCCTTGCTGCGGCGGCACAGTTCGAAGCCGTCCATGCCGGGCATCATCACGTCGCTGACCACCAGGTCGGGGTAGATGTTTCGGATCTGCTCCCACCCGTCGTTGCCGTCGTGTGCCGTGTATATTTCGTACTGTTCTTCGAGGTTTATGCGCAGGAAATTCCGCATGTCCTCGTTGTCCTCGACGATGAGCACCTTCGGGTTGCGCTCGGCGGATCCCGCTTCGGGCTGCCTATCTGCCGTCCCGCTGGCGGGTGCCGCCCCCGCCGGGTCGACCGGGAGCGTGAACGTGAAGGCGCTGCCCCGGCCCGGGGCGCTTTCCAGGGTCAGCATGCCGCCGTGCAGCTCGACGAAATCCTTAGCGAGCATCAGCCCGATGCCTGTGCCTCGGATCGACTCGAACGACGGGTTGCTGCCCTGGTAGAACCGCTCGAAAATATGTTCCCGGTCGGCCTCCGTGACGCCTATCCCGGTGTCCGACACCTCGACTGCGGCGAACCGTCCTTCGTCGCTGCGGCGCAGCGAAACCGTGATGCCGATATGCCCGTTGTCGGGCGTGAACTTGAAGGCGTTGGAAAGCAGGTTGTACAGCACCTTCTCGACTTTGTCGCTGTCGAATTGGAAGGTGAGCTCGGGTTCGGAGGTTTCGAAATCGTAGTCGATGCCCCGGCGTTGCGCCTGGTAGGCGAACGATGCGTAAATCCTGCGCACGAACGACACGAACTCGCCCGTGCTGGGGTTGAGTTTCATCTTCCCGTTGTCGAATTTGCGCAGATCCATGATCTGGTCGATCAGCCGCAGCAGCCGTTCGCCGTTCTGCCGCATGAGCGAGAGCTGCTCCAGCTGGCGCTTGTCCCGGATCTGTTCCCCGAGGCTCTCTATGGGGCCCAGGATGAGCGAAAGCGGGGTTTTGAATTCGTGCGATACGTTGGTGAAGAAACGCATCTTGACCTGGTTCAGTTCTTCGGTCTTCATGCGTTCGAGTTTTTCGAGCCGGAGTTCCGAGAGGAGTTTCATTTTGGTGAGCGTCAGGTTGTAGGCTACGACGATCACCACGGCGACCAGCACCCCGTAGATCAGGTATGCCCACCAGCTCAGCCACCAGGGCGGCAGGATGCGCACTTCGATCCGCGCCGTGCGGTCGCTCCATATCCCGTCGGAGTTGCAGCCCCTGACCGTGAAGAGGTACCGGCCCGGCGAGAGGTTCGAATAGGCGGCGTAGTTCTGCGTGCCGCCCGTCATCTGCCACTCCTTGTCGTACCCTTCCAGCCGGTAGGCGTACTTGTTGTTCGACGATGCGAAGTTGAGCAGCGAAAAGTAGAAACGGAACGAATTTTCGTTGTGCCGCAGCCGCAGCCGGTCGCTGTGCAGGATCGAGCGCGGCAGTGCGACGCGTTTGCCGATCCGGTGCCCGGGGCGCACCTCCTTGTTCCACAGGCTGAACGATGTGACGACCGTCGGCGCCTTGTCCTCGTTGAGCAGGATCGCGTCGGGGTGGTAGCGGATGTAGCCCCCGTCGCCGCCCATGTAGATATGGCCCTGCGGGTCGATGAAGAAACTGTTGTAAATCAGTTCGTCGATCCTCAGATCCCGGTTGAGGTCGCAGACGATCTTGTTTTTCCGCACCGGGTCGTACATGATGAGCTTGTTGGTCGTGGCGGCCCAGATGCGGCCGCGGCTGTCCGACGTGAGCGTGCGGATCGACTGCGAGAGGTCGAGGTCGTTGTCGAAACGCTCGAACTGCCCGCTCGCCGGGTCGAGTTTGCAGAGGCCCCGGTCGGTGCCCGTCCACACATTCCCCTTACGGTCTACGTGGATGGTGTAGATGCGGTTGCTTATCAGGCTGCGGGGGTCGTTCGTGCGCACCTTGTACTGTATGAAGCGGTCGTTGCGCTTTTCGTATTTGAACAGCCCCTCCTGCGTGGCCGCGAACCAGATGTTGCCCTTTGCATCCACGTCGAAATAGCCGATGTCGCAGTTGTCCGAGTTGATGATGCCGCTGATGAGCCGGGTCTTGTAGCTCAGGTGCGAGATACCGCCGTCGGGGCGGTAATGCGGGGTGATGAAGCAGAGTCCGCTGCTGATGTTGGTCACGATGTCGTGGTCGGCGTCCTCCTTGATGTCGTAGATGTATTTGAGCGAGAAGTTCTGGTTCGAGTGCTCGGCGCGTACGAAACGGTCGCGCGCGGCATCGTAGTAGTCGATCCCGTCGTTGGTTCCCAGCCACAGGGTGCCGTGGCTGTCGCGGATAAGCCGCTTGGCGATGCTGTGCGAAACCCCTTTGTCGGCCATGTAACGCGTGTATCCTGCGTCGCGTCGCGTGCTGTCGTACCGCAGGACGCCTTCGTTCGTGGTGAGCCACAGGCTGTGGTCGGGGGTTCCGAGCAGGTCGTTGACGATGACTTTGCGTTCGGCCCCTTTCCTGTCGTTGGTCAGGCGGACGCAGTCGATCTTCTTGCGTTTGAGGTCGAGTTTGGCCAGTCCGCTGTCGGTGCCGATCCAGACGATGTTCTGCCGGTCGCGGAAAAGCGTGCGCAGCGAGTTGTTGGGCAGCGACGTCGGGTCGGACAGCGAACTGTAATAGGCGCTGGCCCGACAGCTGCGGGTGTCGTAGAGCGTGAGCCCGTCGGCCGTTGCGAGCAGCAGGTGCGTATCGTCGTAGCTGAGGATGCTCTTTATGTCGTTGTCCGTAAGTCCGCCGTCTTCCGCGCGGAGGGTGCCGAGCGGCTGCTCGGGATGCCGGATGTCGAGGACGACCAGGCCGCTGGAACTTCCGACGTACAGCAGGTCGGGGGTGTTCTCCGGGATATACAGCGCGTTGACCAGGTTGTTGTAGGTGTCGTTGGGCAGCTTCCGGCTCCGGGTTTCATAGCGGACGAAACTGTTGTCCGTGGGGTTGAAGCGGTAGAGCCCGTCGAAGGTGCCGAGCCACAACATCCCGTGCCGGTCGGCGCAGATGCTGCGGATTTCGTTGGCCATCCGGTCGAATGCATCGGGTACCAGTACGAAATAGTTGATATAGCGTTTCCGCAGGTCGAGGCGGATCAGCCCTTCGAGCGTCCCGACCCACATCACCCCTTGCGGATCGTCGTGGATGCAGCGGATGCGCAGGTTGTTGAGCAGCCGCAGCGAGTCGTTGTCCGCATGGTATTTCACGAAACTTTCCGTCACGGGGTCGTAGAGGTCGAGCCCCTTCTCGGTGCCGATCCACAATTCGCCCGTGCGTGTGAGGTGTATGCAGTTGATGAACGAGGCGCTGACCGACGTCGAATCCCCGGGGTTGTAGCGGAACGTTTCGAAATTGTAGCCGTCGTAGCGGTTGAGCCCTTCGGCCGTCCCGAACCACATCAGCCCCGTACTGTCCTGTGCCACGGCGAAAACCATTTTGTCCGACAGTCCCGCGTCGATCGAGAGGTTGGTGAAATGGAGGTTCGTGACCTGTCCCCACAGGGGCAGCCAGCAAAACAGCAACAGTCCGGCAGCAAGGTGTTTCATCGGTCGTAATTTAAGGTGCTACGACAAATATACCTGTTTTTTGCATCATTCTGCCTGTTTGTCCCATAGGAAAACCGCACACTCTTCGGCTCCGAGCCTGACGGAGGCGCCTTCGGGCGACGCTTCGCCGCATAACCGGCGCGCCGAGGCGGGCAGCGGCCGCGAAAGCCCTATTTCGACGGCGTGCGGGCGTTTGTTGACCAGTACGGCCAGCCGTTGCGACGGAGACTCCATCAGACGCATCAGCACCCCGTCCGCCGGGCGGGAGAAGTGCAGCGGGGCACGGTCGATCTGCCCACGGCAGTAGGTGCCGTAGAAATCCGCGACCCCTTTGTTGTCGCCGTGCCAGCCGCCCAGCTCGACGAGCGAGGGAAGCCACACGGCCTCGCCCTTGCCGTAGCGGTGGCGGGTGCCGACCACATCGTCGCCGTGCATGGCGATCGCCTGCGCCTTGTCGGGGGTGAGGATCCCTTTCCACAGATGCGCGGGCAGGGTCGTGGCGGGGGTGTCGCATGCGATCGTAAAATAGGGTGCGACGGCCTTGTACTCGCTGATCTGTGCGCCGAAACACCTGCGCAGCGGAAAGTCGTCCATCAGGATGCAGTGCATGTTCTGGTCGTAGAATCCGGTGAGCCCCGTGGCGATCATCCGGCCGCCTTTACGGACGAAATCGTCGAGCCGTTCCCATACCTCCGAAGGCAGTGCCACGAGGTTCGTCAATACGATCGTTTTTCCCTGCGGGTTGCTCCAGTCGTATGCGCCCATTTCGCAGATTTCGGGAACCACGCCCCAGGCGGCTATGGCTTCATAGGCCCCCGCGAGCGATTTCATGGTTGCGCTGGCCTTGCGCCCTTCGTAACGGCCGTCGTCCGACACCGCCGCATTCTTTTGCTGCGTGCGGAGCGATTCGGTGTTGTAAAGGAGCGTGATGCCGCTCCGTACGGGCCGGGCCTCGCGGAAAAAGCTTTTGTGGGCTTTCGCCGTGCGGGCGACTTCCGAGGCCGCTGTCAGGCGGTCGCTCGGCCGCCCCTGGAAATCGAGCATACCCCATTCGCCGGCTTCGAGTGCCGACGCCCGCTGGTTCAGCGTCCAGAAGATCACCCCTTCGGCGCCTGCGGCGATACCCGTCCAGAGCCATTGCGTGATCTCCCGCGCCGTGGGACAGAGTACCTCCCTTCCGCTGGCCGTGACGTTGCCGCCCTGCATTTCGGTGATCCAGAACGGGTTTTTCCCGGCTCCGGAGCGGATGATGTCGGCCATGAGCGAGATTCCCAGCGGGTATTGCGCCCGGGTGAAATAACCGAAGTGCCAGCTCAGGTGCATCGACACGCCCAGCGAGGTCAGAAACCCTTCGTAGGCGGGGAAATCGTAGTCGGCGAGGTTGTCCAGAAGCTGGTGGGGATTGATGTGTTTGTGGTGCGCAGGGTCGTGCCGATCGACCTGCGATGCGATCCATCCCAGGTACCACGTCGTGAAATCGGTGTGGAACCGCTCTTGCGTGAAGTCGGCTTTCAGGTAGCCGTTGTCGTAGGCCGGAGTCTTCTGCGCGGCTTTCCAGCGTGCGAAAACCTCATCGGTCAGGTCGTTTCGCCCGGGCCCCGTTCCGCCCGTCCCCGGTTCGTTCTGCAACACCCAGGTGTCGAGGGCGGGATGCCCCCTGAAGTGGCTCACGACGGCTTCGATGTAATCGGCGATTTCCAGCAGGTGGGCTTTCGAGCGGGGGAATTTGAATCCGCCCACGTCGCCCAGCTCGTCGGTCGGCGGGAAGAGCGTGGCGAAGAGTTTTACGCCGTGTTTCCCGGCGGCATCGAATGCTTTGTCGTAAAGCGTGAAATCCCACGATCCGTCCGGGCGCAGCATGTGCGCCCCGAACATCCGGATGCGTGCCGTTTCGAATCCGTGCTGCGCGAGTATCCTGAAGAACCCGTCGATCTGCTTGTCGGTCTGCCCCGGTTCGATGAACACCTGCGCCCCGATCTGCGGGTATTCGGTGCGTTGCGGGTAAAGGGGCTGGCACAGGAATCCCAACGCCAGTAACAGGATTATCTTTTTCATGGGCTATCGTTTGTTGCAAAGCCTCCGGCCGTTGCGGATTGCTTCGGATTCGTTATTGCAGGGAAGTAGCGTGAATTTATAGGCATAGCGTTTTGCCAGCAGGCGGTACTGCTCCGAGGGGCGCGCATTCAGGCTCCAGGTATCGGTTCCCCCGACCCCGGCCTGCACGCAGTCTATGTTGACCGTCAGGGCATCCGGAAGCCGCTCCACTTCGGTGACGTGACGTGCCCTGTCGAGCGCCTCCTGCGTGCAGTCCCATACCGACATGCTCAGGGGGCTGTCCCCCGCGATCTGGATGCCGCGCCCGTTGCCCTCCGTCAGCGTGAGCCAACGCACTGCGCAGCGGTTGCCGTTCTCCTGCGGGGTGATGTAGTCGTGCATGAAGTCCCCGGGCGTACCCCGGTAGAGGCCGATGAAAGCACCGCACGAGCGGTCAGAGTAATTTTCCTGGGGCCCTTTGCCGAAGTAGGCCATCCGCCCCAGTGTATTGGGAACCCGGGTTCGGAGCCCCGCGCGCAGCGGTTCGGGCAACTGCCCGGCGATCTGCAGGTCGTATGCCACGGCCAGCGCCCCCGTACCGTCGAGTGTATAAACCAGCGTCAGCCGCACGCTGTCGGGAACCCCCTTTTCGACACGCACCGTCCCTGCGGCTTCGTCGATGCGGATGCCTTCCGTCCGTAACCTTCCGGGCATCTCTTTCCAGCATCCGGCGATCTGCCCGACGCGCCATCCGCGCCAGTCGTTGTCGGTCGACGCCCGCCAGAAGTTCGGTCGCAGGGTGTCGCATACCAATGCCTTCCCGTGTGCCGTATAGCAGACCAGGTAGCCGCTTCTGCGGTCGATTTCCGCCCGGACACCCGCGGCGCTCAGCACGATGCGCTCCCCGTCCTGTGAGACGGCCGCCCTGCCTGCGGCGGGTTTATGCGCGGGAGCCTTGTAGAAAGGCAGTCCGAACTGCTCTTGCGCAGCGATGTGCCCGGCCCCGGCGTAAGGGGTCGCCCGTTTTTCCCGGGCCTGTACGCGGAGCAGATATTCGGCGCCGGGTTCGGGCTCGAAGGGGCGGAACCCGACGGTGGCCGGGGCGCTCTTGCCCGCGGGCGTCGTCGGCACGTCGAAACTGCCGCGCTGCAATACGCCCTTGTCGGTCGATATTTCCCAAGTGAAGTCGTAGCGGTCGGTCGGGGAGAAGAAATTACGGTTGTGTACGACAACCCTTCCGGCAGCAAGGTCGTCCGCCGTGAACCCGATGGGCTGGAATACATATTTGCACTCCAGTGCCGCGGGCTTCAGCGTACGGTCGGGGTTGACGATGCCGTTGCAGCAGAAGGCCGCGTCGTGATGCTCCCCCGCCGGTTCGAAATCCCCGCCGTAGGCCCAATAGGTGCGTTGGCAGGTGTCTTTTTTGACCAGCCCCTGCTCTGCCCAGTCCCAGATATGGCCGCCCAGCAGTCCCTCATGGCTGCGGATGACCGTCCAGTAGTCGTTCAGCCCGCCGGTCGAATTTCCCATCGAGTGAGCGTATTCGCACATCAGCACGGGGCGGTCGATCCGCGGGTTGAGGGCCATGCGCTCCAGCTCCCCGACCGTGGGATACATGCGGCTCACGATATCCACGTAGGCGGGGTCGGTCGGATTGCCGCCGTCCTGCGGCTGTTGCGGGGTGCCCGGCTTCCCGTCTGCGGGGGCGGCACTAGTGAATACGGCCGCCGAAGTGCGCCTGAGGGGTACGTAAAGCGGGCTCGCAGGTTGTCCCTGCGCCCCTTCGTAGTGGATCAGGCGCGTGGGGTCGTAATCCTTGGCCCAGCCGGCTGCCGCCGCGTGCGCCGGGCCGCATCCTGATTCGTTACCCAGCGACCACATGACGATGGAGGGGTGGTTGCGGTCGCGGACGACCATCCGGCTCACGCGCTCCAGGAACGGGACGGCCCAGTCCGGGTCGTTCGAGAGCTTCCCGCCCGAACCGTGGCTCTCAATGTTGGCTTCGTCGATGACATACAGGCCGTAGCGGTCGCACAACTCGTAGAAATAGGGGTCGTTGGGGTAGTGGGACGTACGCACGGAGTTGAAATTCAGCAGTTTCATCAGCCGTACGTCCTGTTCCATCCCTTCGCGCGTGACGGTCTTTCCCGTATATTGGTCGTGGTCGTGGCGGTTTACGCCGGATTGCTGCTGCAGACGCTTACGGGCGTGCGGCTATGGTCGACGCCGTGGGTGCCGGTGCTCTTCGTGCTGTCGGCGGCGTTCAGCCCCTTGCCGCCCCATGCGGC
>ERZ1027233.567-NODE-567-length-11994-cov-7.221292_pt1 | contig 11994 bp, 12 predicted proteins | sample MGYA00519244_ERZ1027233 | MGnify/ENA primary metagenome ERZ1027233 (study PRJEB26926, sample SAMN06164469) | human gut metagenome | biome: ENVO:00009003; feature: ENVO:2100002; material: ENVO:00002003 | host: Homo sapiens | place: USA | collected 2012 ... | reverse complement strand
GCTGTGGTGCTACCGTTACGGGCAAGTTCTGCCCGGAGTGCGGCAAGCCCCGCCCGGCGGCAGCAGAAGGCTGGACTTGCAGCTGCGGCGCGGTGAACAAAGGCAAGTTCTGCTCCGAGTGCGGCAAACCCAAGCCCGCCGGTACGCCCAAATATAAGTGCGACAAATGCGGCTGGGAGCCGGCAGACCCCGCACATCCGCCCAAGTTCTGCCCGGAGTGCGGCGACCCCTTTGACGACAGCGACCAGACCTGACCTGACAAATACAGAGCAATGAAAGGAGCATACCATGATGGGATTCTTTTCCAACCTGTTCGCAAAACAGAACTGTGCCGTCTGCGGCAAGGAGTGCGGCACCCTGCACCGCTCCAAGCTGCGGGACGGACAGTTCCTCTGCGACGACTGCGGCAACAAGTGCTCCAAATATATCCGGCTCAGTGAGCTGACGCTGGACGAGGCCAAGGAGCACATGGAGTACATGGCCCGGATGAAGCGGGTATTCGACGAGGTGTTCGACAAGACCGAGTTCCGGGTCAACGCATACCCCTCCACCCCGACGCAAATGGGGCTGGTGTTCTGCGATGAGCTTGGAATGCTGTACATCGACGACCGCACCGGCGGACGGGGCAAGATGCCGGAGCTGATCCGCTACGACCAGATCGCCAGCTATGAGGAGTATCTGGACGAAACCCCCGCCAAGGAGCCGGGCAAGGAACCCACCCTCAACGGCGGCGGCCTGAAGCTGAAGCTGGTGCAGCCCCGCAGCATCACCGAGGCCCAGACCCAGCGGGGCATGCATCCCCACCCCTACATCAAGCAGGAGCTGGTGATCTGCTTCAGCAAGCGGGACCGGCGGGAGATCGGCTATGCCCACATCGCACGGCAGCATCTGGACCACATCTTCGGGGTCCACGATAATGAGACCAGCATGTTCGGCCGCCGGATGTCCAAGGCCGAGGAACGGGAGCTGAAGGGCCAGATGGGCATGATCGGTGCCATGGGTGCCGTGGCATCTGCCGCCATGAAGGGCGGGCAGCTCTCTGAGCAGGAAAAGGCCCGGTTCGTGGAGAACATCAATCTGGCCAACGATGCCCAGACCGGCGGCATGGCGCTTTACAGCCGCCGGGCCGACGAAGCCTTTGCAAAGGTGCAGTGAACAAACGAGGAGGAACAAATATGAGAAAGATCCAGCGCAGAGATTTCCTCAAGGCCATGGGCCTTGCCACCGCCGCCCTTGGGCTGACTGCCTGCGGCGGCTCCGGTGCTGCCAGCGCATCCAGCGTTTCCAGTGCACCGGCTTCCAGCAGCAGTGCCCCGTCCGCTTCGGCACCGCCGGAATCAGCAGAGGACAAAGCCACCCCTGCAGGGACCCCTGTGACCCAGTTCCAGACCGGGGAGCTGACCATCGGCGAATACACCTTCAAGGCGCAGTACATCCCCTTTGACGTCCGCCGCGAGGTAGGCGGTGCCTATCATGTGATCCACGCGGACAGCTACCGGGGCAATTACTTCTTCAGTTTCTACAACGAGGACGATGAAAAGCAGTCTGCCAAAATCTTCGAGTATGCCATCAAGGATGACCGGCTGACCCCGGTGGCAGAGTACAACATTGACGGCAGCAACGCCCTCAGCATCGACCGCAATGGCATCCTGTATGCCATGGACACCTTTGATGTCTACTGCTACGATCTGAACAGCAGCGACCCGGAGGAGCCCGGCGACGCACTGGACTACACGGGCAGCTGCTATTCCTCCAAGGACCGGGATCTGACCGTGATCTACTGGACCGACTCCGCACCGGTGCTGGTGCAGGACGGCGAGTACACCGAGCTGATACTGGAAGGGGATAACGAGATCGGCCCCTTCTGCAGCATGTCCTCCCTGAACCTCAGCGGGGATGAGCTGCTGACGGTGGGCGAGCTGGAATCCAGCGGCGATGATTACTTTGCTGCCTTTGATCTGGACGGCAATGAGCTGGCCCGCAGCTCGCAGCCGGTGGGCAGCTTTGACGCCGTGATGATGAAGCGCCCCAACGGCTATCTGCTGGACACGGGCTATATGTGGGAGCTGTACGCGCCGGACGGCACTTTTTTGGAAAAGTCCCTTCCCGTGGGTGAGCGCGAGACCCTGTGCCAGCTGTGCGGCGACTTCTGCACCTTTGATGTTTTCCTGCCGCTGGAAGAAAACGCTTTCCTGGCAGTGGGCCACCACGGCAAAGCCACCGAGCCGGACGAACCGGTGGTGTTCCGCATCACTACGGATTTCTGAGCCGATCGCTTCGGCGGGAAGACCAACACAAAAACAGCGGGGCCGGGGAAGAGCCCTCGGCCCCCTTTGGAACAACAGGAGGAAACGCTATGGCAGGAATGCTGGAATACAAGTGCCCCTGCTGCGATGGTGCCATCAAATTTGACAGTGCCACCCAGAAGATGAAATGCCCCTACTGCGACACCGAGTTCGATGTGGATACCCTCAAGGGCTATGATGAGGAACTGAAGGACGAAAAGCCCAGCGAGATGGAGTGGACCACCCCCGGCGGCAGCTGGGCAGAAGGAGAGACCGCCGGTCTGCATACTTACAGCTGCAAGAGCTGCGGCGGCGAGATCGTGGGCGATGACACCATGGCGGCGTCCGCCTGCCCGTTCTGCGGCAACCCCATCGTCCTCACCGGACAGTTTGCCGGGACGCTGCGGCCCGACCTCATCATCCCCTTCAAGCTGGACAAAAAGGCCGCCAAGGCAAAGCTGCAGGAACATCTCAAGGGCAAGACCCTGCTGCCCCGGGTGTTCCGCAGCCAGAACCACATCGACGAGATCAAGGGCGTGTATGTGCCCTTCTGGCTCTTTGACAGCGATGCCGACGCTCAGCTGCGGTTCACCGCCACCCGCACCCGCTGCTGGTCGGATGACGACTACGATTATACCGAGACCAACTACTACTCCGTCCGGCGGGATGGTACGCTGGGATTTGACTCCGTGCCGGTGGACGGCTCCTCCAAGATCGAGGACGACCTGATGGAGTCCATCGAGCCCTTTGCCATGCAGGACGCCATCCCCTTCCAGACCGCCTATCTGGCTGGCTATGTGGCGGATAAATACGATGTGAGCGCCGAGGACAGCATCGAGCGGGCCAACAAGCGCATCCGCCGCTCCACTGAGGAGACATTCCAGCAGACCGTTACCGGCTACGATTCGGTCAAGGTGGATAACAGCAGCATCCAGCTGCACGGCGGCAAGGCAAAGTACGCTCTGTTCCCGGTCTGGCTGCTGAGCACCAGCTGGCGGGGCGAAAACTACCTGTTTGCCATGAACGGCCAGAGCGGCAAATTTGTGGGCGACCTGCCCGTGGACAAGGGCGCTGCCCGCAAGTGGATGCTGGGCCTTACGGCTGCCCTTTCCGCCGCGTCCTACGGCGTGATGTGGCTGCTGTGGCTGGCACGGATCCTGTAAAGGAGGGACGAACGATGAAAAAGACTTCCAAACGCCTGCGCTCCCTCTTTGCGGCGCTGGCAGCACTGGTGCTTGCGGTGATCCTGACCGTTCCGGCGTTTGCGGTGGAGGGCGGCTTTGCCGACCTGTACTACCGCATGAACGACAGCGCGGATGTCCTGACTGCAGAAGAGGACAGCGAGCTGGAGGATGCACTGGAGGAGCTGAGCCTCCGCCAGAGCTTCGATGTGACCATTGCCACCGTCGAGTCGCTGGAAAGCGTGGGTTATGACAGCATGGAGGCCTATGCCGATGACCTCTATGATTACTGTCAGTTCGGCTACGGCCCCGATATGGACGGCGTGCTGCTGCTGGTGAGCGTGGGCGACCGCAAATGGCACATTTCCACCTGCGGCTACGGCATCACCGCCTTTACGGATGCCGGCATCCAGTACCTTGGCGAACAGATGAAGCCCTTCATGGCCGATGGAGATTACGCCGCCGCATTCCGCACCTTTGTCCAGTGGTCGGATACCTACATCGACGCTGCCCGGGCGGGCCGCCCCTATGACGTAAAGACCCTGCCCCGGGATCCGCTTTCCCCCATGTACCTGGTCCTTGCGGTGGGCATCGGCCTTGTGCTGGCATGGGTCATCGTCAGCGTGATGAAAAGCCAGCTGCGCAGCGTGGCGTTCCAGGAGAACGCCGCCAGCTATGTGCGAGAGGGCAGCATGAACCTGACCAACAGCCGGGAGCTGTTCCTGTACCGGGATGTGCACCGCACCGAGCGGCCGAAGGAGTCCAGCTCCAGCGATTCCGGCGGCAGCTCCACCCACACCTCTTCCAGCGGCACCACCCACGGCGGTGGAGGCGGCTCGTTCTGAAAGGAGTATGTTTATGAACCCTTATCTTTCGGAAAAAGCCCGGGGCGAGATCCCCCGTTTCCTCAAATGGCTGCGGAACGCAGGGCTTGCCTTCTGCGTGTTCTGCTCTTTTGGCGGGTTGTATACCCTCGGCCTGAGCCTGCAGGCAAAGGACACCTCCCACGTTGGGGGCTATGTATTCTGGATCGTGGTGGGCGCAGTGCCCCTTGTTCTGTTCGCACGCAACGAAAAACGCCGCTACCATGCAAGAACCATCGCCCGGCGGGTGGAGAGCTACTCCGGGCCGGAAGTGCCCCTGCGGTGGCTGTGCAACAGCGTTGGCATGGACCCCAAAGACCTTGCGTGGTATTTTGAAAACGGTTATTTTGTAAACCTCAGTCTGGATCTGAACCAGAAGATGGTCCGCAGGCGGACCATGCCCCGCCATGACCTGAGCCGGGGCTGAACCCTTACAGCTGAAACAGAAAGGAGTATTCTCATGGGACTTTTTGATAAGATGAAACAGGCCGCTGCCACCGCCGGTGGAAACCAGACCGTCACCTTTACCTTTCAGGCTCTGCCGGAAAGCCTTGCCCAGATGCAGGAGCTACCGGAGGCCAGCCTGGACACCCCCTTCAAGGCCGCAGCACTCACCGTCTGCGCGCTGTGCGCCTACGGTGCCGACAAGGCCATCGGGCAGGAGATGCTCAACTGGCTGCGCGGCCCCCGCCCGCTGAACGGGCAGGACATCTCCTTTTTGAACGACCGCTTCCGGGACGGCAAGAGCTACATCCCCTTCTCCTACTTTGTGGGCGCGTCGCCGGAAAACGGCTATACCCCCCGCCAGCCCTTCACCCTTCTGGTGGGCAGCAACCACACCTCCTATGTGGAGGATGGCTATTGCAAGCTCTTCATCCCCTGCGGCGGTGCCGATGACCCCCGGCCCATCAAGCTGCGCCGCAAGGGCAACGGACAGTGGTTTCTGTGGGAGCAGTACCTGATGACCGGTATCCGCATTCCCACGTCTGCCGACCCGTGGGCCTGAGATGAAAGGCGTGACCATGAAGCTGTTTGCCGCCCTGCTGGCGCTGACCCTGAGCCTTGCGGGCTGCGGGCCGGTGGACGGCGACCCCATCCGCTCCGGCGCGGCAGCTTCGGACAGCGCTTCCCGGCCGGACGCTGTGACCGTGGCGCAGCTGCGGCAGCAGGCCGAACAGAACGGCAGCCTTGCCGCAGTGCTCTATCTGGGCAGCGTCCCGGAGCGCACCGCCGATGTGGACGCTGCGTTGGACAGCCTGCAGGAACAGCCGTGGCAGTTTGTTGCGGACATCCCGGCAGACCACCGGGTCGCAGCGCCGGGCGGCGGGCGGGAGTTGTACTGCCTCTTCGCCGTCAGCAGCCGGGACACCCTGTTCCTCTATGAAAAGCAGGACCCCCAGTACCCGCACCAGACAGGCAGAGAGCTGTATTGCGGGCGGGATGGTCAACCCGTGCTGCTGCTGTGCAATGGCACCCCGGACACCCCCGACATCACGGCGGTGGTCTACTGCACCACCGGCCGCGCGCTGGACTGGTCGCCCCAGCTTTCCGCCGAGACCGGCAGCCCTGTGCCGGTGGAGGGCGTAGACGATTTTTCCAACCACCCAACGCCCGGCGCTGCCTCCTGAGGCGCGCCCCGGCAGGGCATGAGAAAGGAGAACCCATGAAAAACCTGAAACTTCTGGCCGCCCTGCTGGCGCTGGCCATCGGTCTGGCGGGCTGCGGCAACGGCAGCAGCACCCCCAGCTCCAAACCCGAAAAGATGCTGGACGGAGACAACATGATCGCCTCCAACACCCAAAAGCAGGAATATGAGGAGCCGGAGGACGTGACCTACATGCGCCTTCTGGCAGGGGAGGACGAATACCGCGCCTGTGCGCTGTATCTGGGCGGCTCCTATGAGATCACCACCGATGTGCAGCAGGTGCTGGACAGCCAGACCGACCTGCGGGAGCTGTGGGGCTTTGTCTACGACATCCCGCAGGATCACTGGGTCGTGGCACCGGATGGCGGGTGCGACCTGTACTGCATCTTCCCGCAGGAGGCGCAGGCCACCCTGTTCGTCTACGAGGCGACCCTGACAGACGATGCCGAAAAACCGCTCCAGCGCGGGAAACAGCTCTATTACAGTGAGGACGGCCAGCCCATCCTGCTGCTGTGCAACATCAGCGATATCGTCCCCAACACCGAGGTGGAACTGTACCCCAGCACCGGCGAAGAGCTGGTATTCAGCCCCTTCCTTTCCGGCGAGAACGGCCATGTGGTGGAAGCCGAGGGCGTGTGCGATTTTACCATCTACCCGGAAGGGGACGACTGGATCTCCGTTGCCGACCCGTGGTCGCTGGAGGGCAACTGGCTGGAGTTCGCCCGCGACACCGACGAGGGCTATTTTGAGACCGACCCGGCGGATGCCGATGCCATGTGCTTCCTGCCCACGGATACCGAGACCGAGGGCGACCAGCTGCCCCTGACCGCCAGTTACATCACCCCCTACCCGGAGCTGAACGTGGAGGAGGCAGAGCTGTTCTACCACGATGGCACCCCGGAGGTGCCCTTCCAGTCCAATCAGGAGTGGTACGCCACCTTTACCGGGGAGGACGGCTCCCGCTACGCCGTTACGCTGGAGGACGAGGACACCCTTGCCCTCAAGTTCTATCTGGAGAACGAGGAGAGCTACATGAGCCTGGTCAGCACCGTTTACTTTGCGCGGCAGGAGGCCATGGGCTAAAGGAGAAAACAATGAGAAGGTTTATTGTCGATACGGATACGGCTTCTGATGATGCTGCGGCGCTTATGATCGCTGCTTTGAGTGAGGAGATAGATCTTCTGGGTGTGACGATTGTGGCTGGAAACGTAGGGCTTAAGCAGGCAACGGACAATGCACTGATGACCCTCGAGGTATGTGGAAGTGATGCACCGGTTTATCTGGGAGCGAAGCGTCCACTGTTCCGCGAACGACACGAAACGATCAGTGTCCATGGAAAAGATGGCATGGGTGACTGTGATATCATCCATCCCAAACGCTCACCCGAAGAGAAACGTGCGGTGGAATTTATTCTGGAGCAGGTGGAACGCTACCCGAATGAGGTGGAGCTGGTTGTGCTGGGACCTGCCACGAATATTGCACTGGCGATTCTGACCGATCGTGAGATCATGTCTAAGGTGAAACACATCTGGTCCATGGGAACACCGGGCTTTGGATTTGGAAATGCAACACCGGTTTCAGAATTCAATGTATTTATTGATGCAGAAGCCTATGCTCTGATGCTGAATCTGGAAATTCCGGTGACGATTGCCGGATTTGATCTCTGTGCCGGCAATATCGGTCTGGATCGCTATGAGCTGTCCTATCTGGCCCATGGATCCAAACCGGCACAGTTTTTGGAGCAGGCCACTTCCAAGCTTTTGCAGTTCAATCTGGATACCAGAGGGGTACATATGGTGGATCTTCCCGATGCCATTGCCATGGCAGCTGCAGTATGGCCGGAATTTGTTCAGGATAAGGTGGCATGCCACTGTCATTGCTGTACCGAGCCGGGGCATGCCTATGGCCAGGTGATCTTTTACCAGAAAGGCCGTACCTATGAGGCGATGCCGGAGATCAGTCGGTTTAATGCACAGGTCATTAAAAAAGTAGATGAAAAGCTGTTCACCGAGCGATTTATGGATTTGCTGATGGAGGAAGGGGGAAAAGAAGCATGAAACACACCAAAAAGATCACCATCCTCCACTCCAATGATCTGCACGGAGATTTTCTGGCAGAGCAGGTGGACGAAAAACTGGTGGGCGGCGTTTCCATGCTGTCCGGCTACATCGAAAAGGTGAGGGCAGAGGAGCCCAACACCATCTACGCCATTGCAGGTGATATGTTCCGGGGCTCGGTCATCGATTCGGAGTACAAGGGCCTTTCCACCATCGAGATCATGAACGCCCTGGCCCCGGACATCGTCACCATTGGCAACCACGAGGTGGATTACGGCATCGCCCACCTGCTGTTCATCGAAAAATGTGCCCGGTTCCCCATCATCAACGCCAACCTCTACATCAAAAACACCCCCACCCGGCTGTTCACCCCCTACAAGATCCTGCGGGTGGACGGCATGAACATCCTGTTCATCGGCATCATCACGCAGGATGTCATCAACCAGACCAAATCCGAATCGCTGGTGGGCTCCTTTGTGGACACCGCCGCCGCTGCCGCCGAGGTGGGCAAGATCTGCAACGCCCACAACAGCATCGACATTGACTTCACCGTGCTGCTGACCCACATCGGCTTTGAAGAGGACAGGCATCTGGCCCGCCAGCTGGACCCGGCCTGGGGGGTGGACCTGATCATCGGCGGGCACAGCCACACCTACCTGGAACACGCCGTGGAGGAAAACGGCGTGATCATTGCACAGGCGGGCACCGGCACCGACCAGATCGGCCGCTTTGATATCATTGTGGACACCGACAACAACTGCATCGATTCCTACACATGGCGCACCGTGCCCATCTGCGCCGAGACCTGCCCCCGCAACCCTGCCATGGAGCAGGTGCTGCAGCGCTTCACCAGCCAGGTGGACGAAAAATACAGCCACATCGTGGGCCGCTTCCGCCGGGAGCTCACCCACCCCCAGCGCACGCAGGAGACTGAGCTTGGCAACCTGTTTGCGGACATCTTCACCCGCAGCCTTGGCATTGATGTCATGCTCATCGGCTCCGGCAGCATCCGGGCCGAAAAGCTGGGCCCCATTGTCACCTACGGCGACCTCATCGAGGGCTTCCCCTACGACGACGGCGTGTTCATGTTCAAGGTGACAGGCCAGCAGCTGCGCCAGATGCTCCACTACATGCTGCGGGAGGAGGCCTACACCGGCCACACCGAGTTCTACCAGCTGCCCTCCACCCTGCGGCTGCGCTACGACCGCGCCAAGGGCGACTTTGATTACTTTACCTACTGCGGCAAGGAGGTGGGCAAGGAGATCGGCGACGATGCCCTGTTCACCGTGGGCCTGCAGAACTACCACTTCAAAAACATCGAGAGCTTTTTCAACATCTCCTATGATACCATCTGCAAGATCCAGAAGCCCCGCAGTGTGGCCACCTCCTGCCAGGATATCCTGATGGAATATTTCCGGGAGCACGAGATGCTGGATGCGGCGGTGGACGGCAGAATGACCATTCTGCCCCCTGCCGGGCAATGACCGCTTTTTGAAAAAAGGGTACCCTTTTTTCGGCAGAAGCTGACGCTTCTCCCGAATGGGGCCCTGAAAAAAATTTTTACCACAGAAAGGAGCACCCCATGAAACAACGATTCTCAACCCGAACGCGCCTTGTCAGTGCCCTTTTGACGCTGGCCATGGTGTTCACCTTCCTGCCCTTCAGCGCCTTTGCGGAAGAGGGGGATATAGCAATCGATGATACCACTGTTTTTCCGGATACCGTGTTCCAAGGGTACCTCCGAAATGCAACGTATTATGATAGTAGCACGGGAACGGATAAAAAAATAGACGGGAATGGAGATGGAATTCTCAGCCTGAAAGAGCGGATGGCGGTCAAAAGAATAGATGTCAGCTCTTTTGAAGTTCACAACCTGAAAGGTATCGAAAAATTCACTGAGCTGCGTGAATTGAAGTGCGAAAACAGACATATCTCCCAATTGGATCTAAGTCAGAATACAAAACTGGAATATTTGTACTGTAAAAACAACGAGCTGACCGAACTTAACTTGAGGTATAACCCCAATATCACTATTTTGGATTGCTCTGACAACAATTTGGATAAGTTGGATGTGTCGCATCAGAACCTGGAAAGTTTGTACTGCTCCAACAATAATCTGGACGAGCTGAATGTCAAAAATAGCGAAAAGCTTCGAGTGCTTACTTGCACTGGAAATCAGCTGACGAAATTGGACGTAGATGTGGCTCACAAAAAAATCTGGAAATATTAAGCTGCGGCAATAATAATCTGGAATCGTTGATCATTGGCGAGAACAAGTTATTGAAGGAACTGTGGTGTGATAAAAACCAGCTGTCCCAACTGGACCTGAACCATCTGGAAGGACTTAAAACGCTGCACTGTTCCCAGAACAAGCTGACGACATTGGATGTCAGTGGCAGCCCTCTACTGGAAGAACTGCGTTATGCATATAACCAACTCACCAGTTTGAATCTGGAACAGAATCCACTGCTCGGCTCATGGAATACTGACTTGTGGACGAACTATAACACTTACACCGTTACCTTGAATCCTGACCGTACTTTTGACCTGAACAATCTTCCTGCTGGATTTGACGTGAGCAGGGCCAGCGGATGGAACGGCGGCGACGTGAAGGGCAACATCCTGACGGTGAAAGAAGGCGTAAAAGAAGTAAGGTATACTTACCGCTGTAATGATTCTATGAGCTCAGCCTTTGCACTGGATGTGACTGGCACCGGCGGCTCCACTGGCGGCGGCTCTACCGGCGGCGGTTCCACTGGCGGCTCTACTGGTGGCGGTTCTACCGGCGGCACGATTTCCCCGGAGGCGGGCAAGTACCAGCTGACAGTGACCGACGGTGTTGCCACGGTGAACGGCATCACCCGTGATGTGCTGAACGTGAAGCCCGGCGATACGGTGACCCTGACGGCAGATACCACCAAGTTCCCGGAGAACGAGGAATTTGGCTGGTGGGAGATCACCCCCTATGGGTCTGTTTCCAACACCCTGACGGGCCAGTACCAGCGGACCGCAACCTTTACGATGCCCAATGAAAATGTCTCTGCCCGCGCTATGTCCAAGAGCGCCGGTGTCTCCACCGGTGGCGACGACGGCGGTGGCGGCGGCGGCGCGGCCATCCTGCTGGTGGGCGGCGCAGCCGTGGCAGGTCTGGTGGGTTACGGCGTGTACAGCTATGTTTCCGAGCAGCAGCTGAAAGCCCTGCTGCCGGAGGGCGTGGCCATGCCGGAGAACCGTGCCCAGACCGCCCTGCTGCTGTGGAACACCGCAGGCCGTCCTGAGCCTGCCGAAGCCCCGGCCTTCAAGGACGTTGCAGACCCGGACACCGCCAAGGCGGCGCAGTGGTGCGTGGAGCACGGCCTGATGGACCAGAAGCTGGGCGGCCGCTTTGCCCCCGACAACTCCGACCCGGCCTACAAGACCCTGAATGCCTATCAGCAGCTGGTGGGGTAATTTCTCAGGATAACCCTCTCAGTCATTGCTCCGCAATGCCAGCTCCCCCGAAGGGGGAGCTCATAGCGGCCTTTTGATCAGGTTTTGCGAAAACCAAAACCTGGGCGCAGTGTGACCTCTCCCTTTGGGAGAGGGGGCGCGGCCTGAAAAATAAGCATCCGCAGCGCACTGCGCCTGAGCTGAAACAGCCCGGCCATGCGCTGCGGATGCTTTTGTTGTGCGGCGGGGCACGCCGCCTAAAACAAAAAATCCGAACCCTTCTCTTTCGAGAAACGGTTCGGATCTTTCTTGTTTGGTGCAGTAAAGCAATCCAAATCCGAACCATTTCCCTCGGATGCAACTTCTGTCGCTTCTCCAAAGGTCACGGTCTGTGTGCCTTCTTTATAATTGAAGGTTATCAAAACCTTATCATCATACAGGTAAATCGAATTGATGAAGGTATCCACCAACGCCTGCCGCTGGTCTTTCAGGCTCATGTCCAGTTTACGGAAGCGCATCAGCCAGAAACGGATA
>ERZ1027233.559-NODE-559-length-12204-cov-5.920158_pt1 | contig 12204 bp, 9 predicted proteins | sample MGYA00519244_ERZ1027233 | MGnify/ENA primary metagenome ERZ1027233 (study PRJEB26926, sample SAMN06164469) | human gut metagenome | biome: ENVO:00009003; feature: ENVO:2100002; material: ENVO:00002003 | host: Homo sapiens | place: USA | collected 2012 ... | reverse complement strand
CCCTAGAGTTCGTCGGCAGCGTCAGATGAGTATAAGAGACAGCAATTATAGATAAAGCTGTTGATATTTTCTATAATTTTATGATAAAGGAAAGGTTTTACATCTATGATTCTTTTAAAAATCAAAGAAACATATATAAGGAATTTAATTTACTAACTGAGGAAGAGTTGAACTATAGTATTTTTTATGAGAAGCTTGTATCAGAAATAGAAAGTACGTTAGTACTAGGTATTATTAATGATTTATTGAAAATGAAAGGGAACAAGATTCTTTTATTAGAGAATCAGTCTTTGGCAGACCCTGATGTCTATTATTCAAAATTAGGTTTAAATTTACCTTATCGAGATGGTGATGAAAAAGGACGTCTCAATTATGAAAATAGTAGAGAAATTTGGAGTATTATTTTTGAGAATAAAGAGAAAGAAATAGTTGTCTTGAAAATATCAACTCAAAACTTAGAAAGATTTAAAGAAGATGATTTGCTAGGAAAACATGGAATATCTCGGGTTCAATTAATAAGTCTAAAAGACACTAATCCTTTTAAAAAAGAACGCGCAATATCTAAGTATAAGTGTTGTAGTGCTGGAGAACTTTTGGAAATCTATGAATTGGAGAACTATTTTACAGATATATTTGGTTCAGAGGTTTGGGAATATTATATCTTGCAAGTGAAGGGGATTATACACCGAGTGAAACAAGAGGTGGGTTTCACGGTGAATGGAGAATTAAATCCCAAAAATCTTTCCTACCTAAAGTCAACGCTAAAAAAAATTTTTAGGGAGAAGGAAGAATTAAATAACTTTTCTGTTTTTGTAAATGAAGAGTTAAGATTGTTGGACTTCTTTTTTAATAATAAAATATATTCAGCTTTATGTGGGGATGAGGACTTTGCAAAATCATTTTTAACTGCTGAGCATCTTTACAGACAAGCAATTGGTAATTCTAGTATAGATTATTCGATAATATTAACAGGTTATTTGAAATCTCTAGAGCAACTTTTATATTTGCTTGTAAAAAAAACTATGGAAATTTCAAGAGAAGAATTATGGATAACTTGTTCGAATTCAACTAATCAAAATAAAGATAATGGGAATTTTCGAAAGAAAAATCGAATAATAAATGATAAAAGTAAAGTTAGATGGCAGGTTAAACTTATTCCAGAGTGTGAGCGATATTTTGAGGTATCAATGGGTTCATTAGTTTATTGTCTAACAGATAATGCTAAAGCGTGGAGAGTTTCTCGAAGTAATATTGAAAAAATCAGAGAGAGACTTTTAAACTATGCGAAAAAAAGAAGGAATAAGTACTTTCATAAAGAGAATCTGTACGACTTGTCTGAAGTTAAAGAGATTCGAAATGAAACTATTAAACTGTTGGTTTTGATATTAGGAAGCTATAGTATTTCAGATTCAATTGAGGGTGATTTGAATTTATTAGGGGCACGAGATTTTGGTTTTGTTGAATTTTACAATAAATTTATTCTCTCTAGTGGAGGTGATCGAAATTATAGACTAGTATTTGGGGACGGTAGAGAACAGACTGCTTTATTATCTTTATCAATTCATAATAGAGAAGAACGTGAATATGACAATAATGGGATGTTACTGTCGAAGTTAATTTTTATTAAAACTAAAGGTGTAGTTCGTTCCTCAAATTTTGGGTATTCAAAATTCGAGGATAAAGCAAATCAGCAGGATTTTATAACTATTGATAAGGATAACTACCCGATAGAGGTTTATCAGTATAACATCTGTGATAAGGATTGGATAAGGATAGTCTAACTACTCATTTTTCTGTCAATAATATTCCCATAATAAAGCATATTTATGCTATAATAAAGAGTAATTGTATCAAGGAGAATATGACTAATGGATTTAATTCGCGAAAAAGTATTTGTTAACCGTTACCACTATGATGTTCGTAACCATGAGTGGGAAAAAGAGAATGGTGTTCCTAAAACAAATGTTGAAGTAACTTTCCAGTTGCACAATAAAGATGAAGAAGCTAACAATACGTCTGTTGTAGCTGTTTTGCAATTTATGATTGTCCGTGATGAGTTTGTTATCTCAGGGATTGTTTCTCAAATGGACCACATTCAAAACCGTATCGTCAATGAACCAAAAGACTTCTCACAAGAAGAAGCAGAAGCCTTGGCTGCACCGCTCTTGGATACGCTTCAACGTTTGACTTATGAAGTAACTGAAATTGCCTTGGATCGTCCAGGTATCAATTTGGAGTTCTAAGATGTCTCTTGCAGTTATTACGGATTCATCGGTTAATCTCCCTGCTGAAATTCAGGGCCATGCTGATGTTTATGTTTTAGATATTCCGGTCATCATTGAGGGGCAGCCTTTTGTTGAAGGAAAAAACTTGGATGTCAATCAGTTTTATGCTCAAATGGCAAACTCTGAGGAACTGCTCAAGACGTCGCAACCTAATCTAGCTGACTTGGATAACTTGCTTATGGAGTTTGAGGAGAAAGGTTATACCCATGTCGTTGGGCTTTTCCTTTCTTCAGGAATCTCTGGTTTTTGGGCCAATAGTCAGTTTTTGATTGAGGACCATGCCAAGTTGAAGATTGCTTTTCCTGATACAAAAATCACAGCAGCTCCTATGGGAACCATGGTGAGAAACGTTTTGCATTGGTCAGCTCAAGGGATGTCTTTTGAGAACATTTTGAAGAAGCTTGAGGAGCAGGTTGACCAAACGACGGCTTATATTCTTGTGGATGATCTTAATCATCTGGTAAAAGGTGGTCGTTTGTCGAATGGTTCGGCGATTTTAGGAAATCTTTTGTCTATCAAACCTATTTTGAATTTTAATGACGAAGGAAAAATCGTTGTTTTTGAAAAGGTGCGTACAGAGAAGAAAGCTGTGAAACGTTTGGTTGCTCTAGCTGAGGAAAATCGTGAAATGGAACTTAGTATCCTTCACACGAATGCTCCTGAAAAAGCTGAAGATTTTAAAAAGCAGCTAGAAGCACAGGGAATTAGCGTTTCAACAGTGGTATCCTTATGTGCTGTAATTGCGACACACTTGGGTGAAGGAGCGCTAGTACTTGGTCTAACACCTAAGTTTACCAAATAAGTACTATCCATCTGGGATGGGGTTTGTCTATGATTAAGATCAATAGAGAGGAAAAATGACATGTCTATTAAAGTTATTGTTGCTGGATTTAAAGGAAGAATGGGTTCAACTGCGGTTGAAATGGTCAAGGGAGATGACGAATTGACTTTGGCTGCCTTGCTTGACCCATTTGCGACAGAAAAAGAAGTGGACGGTGTTCCTGTCTTCACAGATAAAGCGGATTTGGTTGGCTTTGATGCGGATGTCTGGGTGGATTTCACTATGCCAGCCGTTGCCTATGAAAATACTCGTTTTGCTTTGGAGAATGGTTTTGCACCAGTTGTGGGTACCACAGGATTTACTGAAGCACAAATTCAGGAATTGACAGACCTTTCTAAAGACAAATCTATTGGTGGTTTGATTGCACCTAACTTTGCTATTGGTGCTATCCTTCTTATGAAGTTTGCGGCAGAAGCTAGCAAATATTTCCCAGATCTTGAAATCATTGAGCTTCACCATGACAAGAAAAAAGATGCGCCTTCAGGTACAGCAGTGAAAACAGCTGAACTTATTCGTGAGGTTCGCGAAACGAAACATCAAGGTGCTGAGGATGAGGTGGAAACACTTGCTGGAGCACGTGGTGCTGAGTTTGATGGTTTCCGTATTCACAGTGTACGTTTGCCAGGACTTGTGGCTCACCAAGAGGTTATCTTTGGTGCCCAAGGAGAAGGCTTTACCTTGCGTCATGATTCTTATGACCGTATTTCCTTTATGGGTGGGGTTAACCTTGGTATTAAAGAAGTGGTTAAACGTGATCAGCTTGTTTATGGTTTGGAACATTTACTATGAGATTAAGTTATTTGCCTTCTGAGTTTCAGAAGGCTTTACCAATATTAGAGAAGATTAAGGCTGCGGGTTTTGAGGCTTACTTTGTTGGTGGTTCGGTACGAGATGCCCTTCTTAACCGTCCCATTCATGATGTAGACATTGCTTCATCTTCATATCCTGAAGAGACCAAACAGATTTTCGAGCGTACGGTGGATATCGGTATTGAGCATGGGACCGTTTTGGTCTTGGAAAATGGCGGAGAGTATGAGGTGACGACCTTCCGAACAGAGGATGTCTATGTAGATTACCGTCGTCCGTCTAGCGTGTCCTTTGTGCGTTCATTGGAAGAGGATCTTAAGCGTCGTGATTTTACAGTCAATGCTTTTGCTCTTAATGAAAATGCTGAGGTTATCGACAAGTTCAATGGTCTAGCTGATTTGGACAATCGTGTTTTGAGGGCTGTTGGTAAGGCTGAGGAACGCTTTAACGAGGATGCTCTTCGTATCATGAGAGGGCTACGTTTTGCAGCGAGTTTAGACTTTGATATCGAAGAAAAAACTTTTCAGGCTATGACCAGCCATGCCCCACTTCTGGAAAAGATTTCGATTGAGCGAAGTTTCATCGAGTTCGATAAGTTGCTTTTGGCCCCACATTGGAAAAAGGGAATCAAGGCACTTCTAGCGACTAAGGCTTATCAGTACCTTCCGGATTTTCAAGAAACTGCTGAAGAATGGCAGTCTTTTGTGGCAGACTATGTGGAGGACTTTAGATTTACAAGTTCTGAACAGGCTTGGGCGGCAACTCTTTTGGCTCTCAAGCATGATAATCCACGCTCTTTCCTTAAAAAATGGAAGACGTCTGTTAATTTCCAAAAGACAGTTCAGTCCTTGATTGAGATTTTCAATTTCCGTTTGGAGAGAGCCGTGACTAAACAAGATGTTTATCAGTATGGTAAGGAGCTCTTAGAGGCGGCTGAGACTTTGAGACAGGCTCAGGGCTTGGATGTCGATTATGTGCGTATTGCCGATTTGGATGGTCAGTTGCTCATCCATGATAAGCACGAAATCGTTGTGAATGGTGGCACGCTGATGAAGGAGCTAGGATTCAAACCTGGTCCGGACCTTGGTCGTGCACTTAAAGCCATTGAAAATGCCATCGTTGATGGGAAACTAGCTAATGACAAGGAAGCTATTATGGCCTTTGTTCAAGCTATGAAATAAGTTTACGGACGTTATAAAAATGACACACCGCTACAGAGCATGCGTAGGATCCGTAGCGGTGTTATTTGTAAGAAGGAAGTAAGATGTCAGATTTTATTGTTGAAAAATTAACCAAGTCCGTTGGAGACAAGACGGTTTTTAAAGAGATTTCATTTATTATCCATGATTTGGATCGTATTGGGATTATTGGTGTCAATGGGACAGGTAAGACAACCTTGCTAGATGTTGTCTCTGAGCGTATTGGTTTTGATGGTGATGTGTCACCTTTCACTAAGGCTAATGGCTATAAGATTGCTTATTTGACTCAGGAGCCAGAATTTGATGACAGCAAGACAGTGCTTGATACAGTCTTGTCATCAGACCTTCGTGAGATGGCTTTGATTCGTGAATATGAAACCCTTATGGCAGATTATTCTGAGGAGAATCAGGCTCGCTTGGAGAAGGTTATGGCTGAGATGGATAGTCTAGATGCTTGGTCCATTGAGAGCGAGGTTAAGACAGTCTTGTCTAAGTTGGGATTGTCAGATCTCTCGCAAAAGGTCGGGGACCTCTCAGGTGGTCTTCGTCGTCGTGTGCAGTTGGCTCAGGTTCTCTTGAATGATGCAGATCTCCTGCTCTTGGATGAGCCAACCAACCATTTGGATATTGATACTATTGCTTGGTTGACGAATTTTCTCAAGTCTTCTAAAAAGACGGTACTCTTTATTACCCACGACCGTTATTTCTTGGACAATGTAGCCACACGTATCTTTGAGTTAGACCAGGCTAATTTGATTGAATATCAAGGGAATTATCAAGACTATGTGCGTCTAAAGGCCGAACAAGATGAACGAGATGCAGCAGCCCTTCACAAGAAAAAGCAACTCTATAAGCAGGAGTTGGCATGGATGCGAACGCAACCGCAGGCACGTGCAACCAAACAACAAGCTCGTATCAATCGCTTTAAGGATCTTAAGGGTGAGGTTCACCAAACGGTCAATAATGAGGATCTTGAAATTAACTTTGAGACCAGCCGTATTGGTAAGAAGGTAGTGAACTTCGAGCATGTCGATTTCGCTTATGAAGATGGCAAGCAAATTCTCAGTGATTTCAATCTTATCATGCAAAATCGTGATCGTATCGGTATTGTTGGGGATAATGGTGTCGGAAAATCGACCTTGCTCAATCTGATTAATGGTGACCTTGTGCCTACAGCTGGTGTCCTAGATATTGGTGAGACGGTACGTATTGGTTATTTCTCACAGCAAATTAAAGATATGGATGAGAGCAAGCGTGTCATTAACTACTTGCAAGAAGTTGCAGATGAAGTTAAGACAACGGTTGGAACAACCAGTATCACAGAGCTCTTGGAGCAATTCCTTTTCCCTCGTTCTACCCATGGGACACAGATTGCCAAGCTCTCTGGTGGGGAAAAGAAACGTCTTTATCTACTTAAGATTCTGATTGAAAAGCCTAACGTTCTGCTCTTGGATGAGCCGACAAATGATTTGGACATTGCAACTTTGACGGTTTTGGAAAACTTCCTTAATGGTTTTGGCGGCCCTGTCGTTACCGTAAGTCACGACCGCTATTTCTTGGACAAGGTAGCTAACAAGATTCTAGCCTTTGAAGAGGGTGGCGTGCGAGAGTTCTTTGGTAACTACACTGACTATCTTGATGAAAAAGCCTTCTTACAAGAGCAATCAGCCCTCCTCGAGAAGGAAAAAGAGCAAGCTAGCGTTAAAGTTGAGAAAGTCAAAGAAGACAAAAAACGCATGAGCTACTTTGAAAAACAAGAGTGGGCGACCATCGAGGATGAGATTGCTGACCTTGAAGCCAAAATCGAAGAGATTGAAGCAGCCATGCTTGAAAATGCTAGCGATTATGGACAGTTAGCTACCCTTCAACGTGATTTGGATGCTGCTAATGAAACCCTACTTGAAAAGTATGAACGCTATGAGTATTTGAGTGAGCTAGAGGGATAAGCTCTTTAGTAATCAAAGTATGACAAAAGCCCTGCATTTGCAAGGCTTTTTTATGTTTATGTAGTGTCTGGTTTCTTCTTACCACAAGCGGAATGAAAAGGAAAGGACTGAAACACCCGTAAAGATAATTAAGGAAGCTACCAAGCGCCCAATAAGAAAGGCTGAGAAAAACGGAGCACTAAAGAGCAAGAGCCCAAATACCAGACAAATTAAGGCGATTGACAGGGCGGGTTGTCCTGAGAAGCCGAATTGACGTTGGCGATGAGCTTGAAAGCCTTGTGTAAAGGCTGAGACAAGAAGCCACCAAGCAATAATGGTTACAGCTACACCTGAGAGCACCCATGCTGATGTTGATAGCAAAATAATCCCAAAAACAATGGAAATGATACTCTGAAGCAGTTGGAAGAAGGAGCGGTTTTCGTTATCTCGTTTAAAATAAACCATGAGACTTGAAACACCAGATATGAGCATCACTAGGGCAAACAGCCAACCAACGATGGCAAGAAGGTTTGTAGGATTAGCGAAGAAAAAGACACCCAAGAGTGTAATGAGAATTCCACTAATCAATGTAAAACTTTTCATAGGATACCTCTTATTAATTTTTTTTAATACTACTAAATAAGTATCAAATTGTCAAACAAAGACCTACTTTAGAGTGGCTTGATGTTATAAGTGTAGGTGGCAGCTTTTCTGGTTCTCGTAGCTACCTGACGACCTGTTTTTTGGAAGAGGTGTTTAAAGCGGCGCAAGAAATTTGTGGAATCCATCTTGAGGTAGTCTTCATTAAAGGTACCAAAAAGTTGACGGTAGGTGGTCAAGGTGTTTTCTTCGGGCATAATGGAAAGGATAGTTGGATAGTATTCGAGTCGTCCCTTGATACGTTCCATAGCCGTTAAGAGAATTTCCCAGTGGTCAAAGGCGAGGTCATCATGTGACAGTGTCTTATCACCATCAACAAGTTGCAGTTGACCGTCTACCATGGTGATGTCTAACCAATGCGTAGACGCGGCATCGTCGGCAGCCTTTTCCACTTGAATGTCATTAAAGGCCATAAAGCATAGATAAGCCACTGTAATGGTCCACATTCGAGGATCCCGATAAGGTGTTCCTACTGTAATGAGCTGCTCAATGTGGTCAGGGTCGAGTTTAACGGATGTTTCCTCCTGTACCTCACGACAGACAGCTAGATTGAGGTCTTCTTGCTTCTGAACGAAGCCCCCACTGAGGGCGTATTTCCCCATGAAGGGATGGTTTTTTCGCTTGATAAGTAAGGTTTGGACTCTTCCTTCATAATAGCGGAAGATGACCGAGTCAACGGTCACTGAGGGTTTAACGTACTTATCCATTTCTTCTCGGCGATAGATGTCCAAAAATTCCTTTTCACTACCAGAGTTTTCGAAGGTTTTAGTCATAGGTTTCCTCCTTTATTTATTGTAAGTTCAAATGATGATTGCTTTACATCAGGCTTCTAAATCTCGATGTGTAAACGTTCCTTGATTGCCTTCTTGGCATTGTGGTAGTTGTCCGCAAAGAAGCTGTCGCTATTACTATTTTCCCCTAAAATAACGATTTTATCCTTGAATGGTGATAGGAGGTCTAGGAGGTGCTGGGTAAACCAGTCACGTGTTTGGTTATCAGCCATAGTCATGTCACGGAAACCATCATCCACATAGTTTGATTTTGGCAGAATCACAAAAATCAAATCCCACTTTTCACGGGCCTGGGTTACCTGATAGAGCCTATCCAGCATGTCAAATTCTTCTTTAGAAATATTTTCTTTCAAATAGTAATCGATATAAACCTTGGTGACTGTTGAGTTGGTGTCGGCAAAAATAAGACCCGAATGCTGTCCTTTGTCAATGATATCAGAGGTTTGGGCATATTGATCTGTTAGGAGGTGAATATAGTCGTTGGTATCTAGTTCATCATCACGAACATTGTATTTTTCTTGATATTCTCTAGCATATTCCAGAGAGCAAGGGGCGTTGTAGGTGCGGGCCAAATCCTTAACAAGAGTAGTTTTTCCACCGCTAGCAGAGCCAACAACAAGGACCTTGCGCGTAAAGTGGCGACGGAAAGGCTTGGTGATAAAACGCCAATTTTCCATCGGATTGTCTCGAATCTCAGTAGCAGAGATATTGATAATAGACCGTTCGATGAGTTCTACCTGAGCTTGAGGGTAATAGCGATTGAGCTCAGTTACATACTCTGGCTCTCCAACATAGAAGGTAATCTTTTCAGGATCATCCGTATTCTTAGCGATAAGCTCTTTGACACGATTAACCCAAGGCACCCAGCCCTCTGGATAGGCTGGCATCCCAGCTTCGTCTAGTTTATCCACAACGACTAATTCATCATCATAGAAGACTTCTCGAACATAACGGAAACGTCGATTGAGTGATAGGCCTGCGCGTGTCCCACGATCTTCTTGTGTGTTGCTGCCACTTACGATGACGAGCACATTGTCATTAGCACGTTTTGCCTTGGTAATGAGGTCAACGTGTCCGACGTGCATTGGAGCGAAAGTTCCAAAAACAATGCCGATGCGCTTTCCTGATAATTGTTTTCTTTTCATAAAAAATGATCCTTTTTCAAGATTTAGTAAAATTACTAAATTTATGATAGCATAGTTGGTAATCTTTGTAAATGTAAAAATAGTAAATTCACTAAATTATTTTCAACACATTTTAGCCTTAAAGTTCAAAAAAAGTTTAAAAAATTTTGGAGAAAAACCAGAAAAATAGAATCCGCTTACATTATTGAATTGATAGCTTTTTAGAATTAACTAAAAAAGTAGAATTCACTTGCTATGTCACAAAACCTAACATAAAAATCAAAAAAATAGCAGAAAATACTTGACAAGAAGATTCTGAAAATTTATACTATTCATGTAATTAAATTACTAAGGTAATTATTTGAAAGGAAACATTGATATGACAACAGGTAAAGAGTACGTTGCTAGCGTTTTTGAAAAAGTGAAAGCTCAAAATGGCCATGAGGCTGAGTTCCTTCAAGCAGTTGAAGAAGTTTTCGATTCACTTGTTCCTGTCTTCGATAAATATCCTAAATATATTGAAGAAAACCTTTTGGAACGTTTGGTTGAACCAGAACGTATCGTTTCATTCCGTGTGCCATGGGTTGACGATAAAGGACAAGTACAAGTAAACCGTGGTTTCCGTGTACAATTCTCATCAGCTATTGGTCCTTACAAAGGTGGTCTTCGTTTCCACCCATCAGTAAACCAATCAATCATCAAATTCCTTGGTTTCGAACAAATCTTTAAAAACTCATTGACTGGTCAACCAATCGGTGGTGGTAAAGGTGGATCAAACTTCGATCCTAAAGGTAAATCAGATAACGAAATCATGCGTTTCTGCCAAAGCTTCATGACTGAATTGAGTAAACACATTGGTGCAGATACAGACGTACCTGCAGGTGATATCGGTGTTGGTGGACGTGAAATTGGTTACCTCTACGGCCAATACAAACGTCTTCGTAACGAGTACACAGGTGTTCTTACTGGTAAAGGTTTGAACTGGGGTGGATCACTTGCTCGTACAGAAGCAACTGGTTACGGTGCTGTTTACTTTGCAGAACAAATGCTTAATGCACGTGGTGAAAACTTTAACGGTAAAACAGCAGTTGTTTCAGGTGCTGGTAACGTTGCCATCTACGCTATCGAAAAATTGCAAAGCCTTGGTGCTAAAGCGGTAACATGTTCTGACTCATCTGGTTTTGTTTATGATCCAGACGGAATCGACGTTGACTTGTTGAAAGAAATCAAAGAAGTTAAACGTGAACGTATCGTTAAATATGCAGAAGCACGTCCAAATGCAACCTTCACACCTGCTGGTGGTGAAAAGACAGTTTGGTCAGTTAAAGCTGACTTGGCATTCCCATGTGCAACTCAAAATGAATTGGATGAAACAGATGCAGAAACACTTGTAGCAAATGGTGTATTGGCTGTTTCAGAAGGTGCTAACATGCCATCAACTTTGGGAGCTATTGATGTCTTCCTTAAAGCTGGTGTATCATTTGGTCCTGCCAAAGCTGCTAACGCTGGTGGTGTTGCTGTATCAGCTCTTGAAATGGCACAAAACAGCGGACGTACACAATGGACATTCGAAGAAGTTGATGCTAAACTCTACGATATCATGAAAGGTATCTACGAAAATGCTGCAGCAGCTGCTAAAGAATTTGGTCATGAAGGTAACCTTGTTGTTGGTGCCAACATCGCTGGATTCCTTAAAGTTGCAGATGCTATGTCAGCACAAGGTATCGTTTAATTGATAGATTATTACTAATAGCCTCTCGATAAAATAAGAAAAGAAGCCTGCGGGTTTCTTTTTTTGTTTAGACAGACTTAGGAGGAAGAGGAGATTTGTCCTTTTTTGGTATAATGAGCTAGTAAGAAATCTTTTTCTAGAGTAGATTTTTATGAATTAGAATATGAGAGGAATAATCGTGAGTCTTGGAAAGGATCCCTGTGGGGCAAAAGAAAAGAAGTATACTAATCAGACAGTCATTCTAATAAGTTTCTTGATCAGCATAGTGTCGATACTGCCTATGTTCTTTTTTAGGGACAAGCTTTATGGTGATGATATTGTCTTTCACATTAACCGACTGTTATCCTTGGATACTGTCTGGAAGAGTCCTATCAATTTTACAACTAACGGAGGGACCGGACAATTAATCAATACCTTTTATCCCTGGTTGACTTATTATCCTATTTTCATAATCTATAAGCTGACTCAGTCAGTCTTTGTAGCTTGGATGAGTTTTCAATTTCTTGTTCGCTTTGTAACTTGTTTGCTTAGTTTTTACGGATTACGTTTATTGAACTATTCTGATAAACAGGTGATGGTATTTGCTACCTTTTATCTTTTTTCGGGTTATTTCTTGCACAATTCTTATTACCGGGCAGCTGTTGGCGAAACGCTGGCTATGATTTTTTTACCTCTAGTTTTCGTTGGCGTTCGTTTGATAACATTTGGAGATTATAAGAAATGGTGGGTCTTGACCCTTGGCATGCTTGGTTTAGTCTATTCCCATGTCTTATCTGTCCTTTTGGCTTCTCTCTGTCTCTTATACACATCTCCGAGCCCACGAGACTCGACGTCATCTCG
>ERZ1027233.524-NODE-524-length-12793-cov-6.964516_pt1 | contig 12793 bp, 9 predicted proteins | sample MGYA00519244_ERZ1027233 | MGnify/ENA primary metagenome ERZ1027233 (study PRJEB26926, sample SAMN06164469) | human gut metagenome | biome: ENVO:00009003; feature: ENVO:2100002; material: ENVO:00002003 | host: Homo sapiens | place: USA | collected 2012 ... | reverse complement strand
AAAGCTACAACCAAACCTCAAAGTGTAAAAGGTGCATTTCTTCGAATGCTTACTTCAGGATGTGCTCCATGGCTTCTTTGTAAACCTCCGGTTTCTCCTTTTCCATCCATTTCATCAGTTTGAAGTAAGAATTTGGAGTCACAATCTTTCCGTCTCGAATTTTGGTGGCGGTGGATCGGCCTATTGCACCTTTGTCGTTCAAGTTGCTGGGGTTTAAATCGCTTCTTCGCACGGCATTACTGATGCAAGTGCTGATGATCTCAAATTTTTTTCATGTTACTAAAAATTAAATTATTAAATAATAATTTGTAAGTAGCTATGATTATGCTACTTACAAAATGTCTCGGCAAAGATAGGAAATATTTATTAACAATTGCCTGTTTTTGTGAGCAACGCCCTATTTATATTTTGCGTTCCTTTGCATTATATTTATACTAACACACAAAAGAAATGGATTATACAGAGCAGTTTATCCGGCTGAATTGCAGCTTGATGTCGGATTACAAAATGATGAAGCTGAATGCCGACATGAAATGCATGGGGCTGGGTTTGTATCTTGAAACGATATTGTTTCTGCGAAAACAGCAGGAATACAAACATGATTTTAACGAACTGGATTTGCTGGCCGATCAGTGGGGAGTTACCGTGGAAAATCTGCAACATCTTATTAAGGACTTCGATTTGTTTCTCATTACAGAGGACGGGTATTTCCGATGTCTGTATCTGGACGAGGTGATGGGATATCAGAGCAAACTTTCCGAGCAACGTGCCGCTGCCGGCAGTAAGGGAGGGAGAAGTAGTAAGAAAAGTACGGTGAAAGCATCTGCAAAAGCAACTGCGTCTACAATAGGAAGGGGCAGAATCAACGAAGGGAAAAACGGTGATACGTCCTGTATGGATCGTAACGAGGAAATCTATACGAAAAGCGATGATACGCCCTGCATGGATAATAACGGGGAAATCTACCTGAAAAACGGTGATGCGTTCTGCGTGAATAATAACGGGGAAGCCTACATGAAAAGCGATGATACACCTTGCATGGATAATAACAAGGAAGTCTACCTGAAAAGCAGTGGTGCACCTAGGATGGATAGTAAGGAGAGAATTTATATGGAAAGCAGCAATGTAGATAGTAACAAGACTGTCTGCATGGAGAGCAGCAAGCCAATCCATTCGGATTATAATAAGGAAATCTACAAGGAAAACAGCACGGAAAGCAACGTGAAAAGTAGTGCGGAAAGTATGAAAAATACGACTGCAAAAAATACAAATGAAAATTCAGTCAAAAATGTGATTCAAAGTATTGATAATGAGTGCTATGGAAAGAACTTGCAAGCAAGCTTTAAGCAAAGCTTTATAAGAGAAGAAAAGAATAGAGGAGAGAAGAAAAACAACAATAACAAAGAAAAAGAAATAATTGCTGTTGCTGCTGTTGATAAACTTCCCCGATTTTCCGAATTGTCCGAAACGATACCCCGATGGGAACAATGCATCAATGAAGCTTTCATTACTCAGAGTTGGCTGGAGGCTGTGGGGATGATGTCAGGTTTGAAAGAACTCTTTTTGAACAATCTTTCTTTTATTCGTGATCTGTTCAAGAAACATGTCGTGGCACAAGGAAACACAGGAGGAATCACTTCCGTGTCCGAAGCCGAAGCTTATTTCGCCAACTACATCCGCCGAGAAAGGCCCACCCGTCTTTTTCTGGAAGAAAAGTTGAAAGAAAGAAGCCGGATGCAGAATGAATCGACATCGCTCTCGCCCTACGAAACGTACAATCCGCTGACCGGTGAACGTTCGTATTGCGGAGTTCCTCTTCCTGCCGATGCACCACCGCGCCCCAACGGACGTGCCACCTGGGATAACCTGAAACAGAGCTGGATATGACGCGCGAAGAACATGCAGATTATGTGCGGTGGCTGAAAAGCCTGCCGCGCAGAAAGGACCATTTCCGTATGCCTTGTCCCGAATGTTCCGCAACGCGAAGCAATCCCAAAGATCCTTCGTTCAGTGTGCATATCACCCGTGAAGGGGGATGGGCGAAATGCTTTCATTGTGATTTCGCCATAGCGTGGAACGAGGACGAGATGTGGAAAAGAGAACAGAAACAACAAGACCGGGAACGGCAGAAACAGCAGAAGGATGCACCGCAGCACCGTAACACGTCGCAACGCAAGCCTCACATCCCCCTGCAACCGCCTGTACATTACGTATGCCCGGTAATCAATAAAAACAAACAAATTATGAATGGAGAAATGATGGAATACATGGTCGGCAGACGAGGTATTCCGATGGACGTCCTGACAAGGATGAAGATAGAGGAACGCTTGGAATTCCTGCCGCAGACCGGCAAGGAAGAAGCCTGCATCTGCTTCCCTTACCTGGAGGACGGAGTAATGAAAAACATGAAATTCCGGGATGCCGCAAAGCATTTCAAGATGGTGAAAGGAGCCGAGCTGATTCCTTGGAACATAGACGCCATAAAAGGGAAGGAAAAGTGCTACATCACCGAAGGCGAGATAGATGCCCTCAGCCTGATAGCCGCAGGACTGGAAGAGGTGGTGTCCGTACCCAACGGAGCCGGAGGCGCGAACCTTCAGTGGCTGGACCGCTTCGTGGAGTCGCACTTCGATGACAAGACAGAAATTATCCTGGCCATGGATACCGACAAGCGCGGAGTGGAGTTGCGCGACGAACTGGTGCGCCGCCTGGGCATGGACCGCTGCAAGGTGGTGGCCTGGGGGGAAGGCTGCAAGGATGCCAACGAGTATCTGTTGAAGTACGATCTTCCGAGGCTCCGCCAGCAGGTGGAGCAGGCGGCGGAAATCCCGTTGGAAGGAGTCTTCTGCCCCATGGACGAATGGGATACGCTGATGGATATTTATTACAACGGAATGCCGGAAGGAGCCGATACGGGACTGGAGAATCTGGACCGGCTGATCAAGTTCGAGCGTGGTTTTGTGCTCACGGTCACAGGCGTTCCCGGCAGCGGAAAAAGCGAGTTTGTGGACGAAATTGCCATGCGCCTGCTCCTGCGTCACGATTGGAAGGTGGGCTATTTCAGCCCGGAGAATACCCCGCTGGCCTATCACTACCGCAAGCTGATACGCCGCGTGGTGGGCAAGCGTTTCGAACACAAGGGGATGCCGTTGCCGGAAGCCGGACAGGCCATCCGTTACCTGGCACAGAGTGTCTTCTCCATTATGCCGAAAGAGGACTTCTCGGTAGAGAGCGTGCTTCGCATTGCCGCCCAACTGGTGAGCCGGAAAGGAGTGAAGGTGCTGGTGGTGGACCCCTTCAACCGCTTCGAGCATCAGATTCCCGACTGGGAAACGGAAACGCAGTACATCAGCCGCATCTTCGACGAGTTCTCCAATTTTGCCGTGAAGCACAAGGTGTTGCTCATTCTGGTGGCGCACCCCACCAAGTTGCGCCGCGAACCGGGAAGCAAACGCTGGCCTGTGCCCACGCTGTATGATATCAACGGCTCGGCGGCCTTTTTCAACAAGACGGATTATGGAATGGTGGTAGACCGTAACGATGAGCTGGGGCAGGTGCTGGTGCGTGTGGCCAAGGTACGTTTCGACCATCTGGGCGGACCGGGAGATGCTTTTTTCGCCTTCAGCACTTACAACGGACGCTACACGCCTACCGAGGAGAGGACCTTGGATCATAATCCGCCCGAACCGAAGTGGGAGCATACCAATTTCCTGACAGAGAAGCTGAAGCCCGAACAGCAGGGCCTGGGGTTTAATGAGGGGGAATGAAGTAGTTGAATGTTGCTGTTCCTGAATAACTTGGGGATAGGAGAAGGGAGATGTCAAAACAAAAAGGACAACCCCGAAAAGTTACAGATAGTAATTATAACACGTAAAAGGATCGTATCAAGCTCTGTATGGAGTAATGATACGACCCTTTCTTTAGTCTTTTAGGATGCTCAAATTTCAGATTATAAGTTCATATTTTCAAAAACTGAGTTTTTGACACCCACTTTATTTATCTTCAAGTTTAAAACCTTATTTTGTTACTTCAGGTTCACCTTGCAGTTCAAATTTAGCATTTCCTAAACCTTTGAAAGTATAAGTATAAGTAAATGTTTCAAGCCCATTATACACTTTTGCAGAAATGACATAGAAACAATCAACCCCACTTACTTGCGCGCCGGCTGTAGGATACTCTGTTGCCAAGATCAGTTCAATACCCTCCTGAACCATAGACAACAAATAAGCCTCAGCCTCTTTATCATCTGCCGGAACCACCCCGTCGGGGTCATTCGAACGGCGTTTAGCCAACTGGATATTGAAGTTTACATAATAAGAGCTGCCACCGAACCAGTATTCCGAGTTTCCATATTTGGCATCCATATACCCGGCATCCTTATTCGCTTTCACCCAATTTTCCAAAATCAAATAATCTTCGGAAGCCAATGATTTCGTTACCGTCGGATCAAACAACCACTCGGTTCCATTATGTACAAAATTCACTTTTTCTTTCAGTTCAATATTGTTATTCAGAACCCATGTACCCTCCTTGAACAAATACTCGTCCACCTCCATCGTCGTTACCTTATTATAATATTTGTACATGACGGCTTTTGAATCCCCTTCCTGGGCATATGGAAATTTCTGAGCCAGGAACTGGGGCAGATAATTCTCCGGAGCATCCGAAGTGCTGAAGTTATCATGACTGCCCGGGCTTCCCATAGCGTCATAATCGGCAGGAGTCACTACAACCAATCTGCTATCTTCTTTAACCTTCCAAGCCGTTCCGTCAAACTGATACAATGCATTATAAGGCTTTTCATTCGTCGGAGCCAATACAGCCGATGAAATACTTACATTATCGAGCTGAACAGTCGTGGTTTTCGCCTTGGGCCCCTCGCCTACATAGCGGAACGCAACATAAACGCTTTTGCCATTGTATGCCTCCAGACCGGCTTTCCCTACATTCACAAAATTATCATTGTAACCGTTGGCAGGTCCTTCAGGAAAAGTAAACTGGTCTTTCACGCTAGTCCACTGTGCCATATCAATCGAACCATTTCCCGCATATGTATCGGAAACCAATACATCCAGACAATCCGCATTATAGTATCCGAACTTTATGTCGAAAGACAGTCCGGCATCTTTGCTCGTCACTGCTACTGCCGGAGAAACAAGCCAAGTATCCACCTCACCCTCAAAGCCATTGGCCGAGAATTGTGCGTAACCATTACTACTATAGTTTTTTCCCTGCCATTTTCTATCGCCTTTCAGAGTCACCTGCTCCCAGCCTTCCAACACGATATCCTCATTGACCGTAACCGACTCAAAGTCCTGAGAGTACAAGTCCTCCCCTGTAAATTCAGGATCAACATCGTCATATTTGTAATCTACCAGCACAAGATCACCTTTTGCCGCATCCTTATACTGACCGGCCAGCCACTCGGGCAATACGGTAGCCGGAGCATGTGCCGGAGCCAGGAACTTCACGGGAGAGCCTTCGCCCCACAGGGCCTCATAATCCTTATCACCCAAAGAAGTATTAGTCACTGTCCTATACTCCAGTACGTAATCGGAAGGAGTATTCTGATAGTTATAGGTCACTCCTACCGAAGAGCCTTTCCCCCATGAAGGCAGCATCTTCGCGATGATGGAAGGAACATACTTCTCGGCCGATGCAAACTCGTTCAAAGCCTTATCCGTCTTGACGGCATTCGCCAATGCTTTTTCAGCATCCGAAGTGGCAGCCTTCGCCGCCGCAGAGCTGATAGTTTCGTAATCGGCATCAGTCAGTACATATTCCGCCATCGTCTGGGTGTTCGTTGTACCTTCCGCATCGATTTCATTATAAATATCGTCCATGGGATCACATGCCGCAGCAAAGAATCCCAACAGAGACCATGCAATTAAATTATATTTTAACTTCATATTTATTGACTATTTTAGAGATTAAAAGATTACTTTAAAACCGGCAGACCATGTAGTACCGAAGCCGTAATATACCAATGCAGTTTTCCAGTCATGGTTCGTACCGTCCTTGGCATCGGCTATATATTCCGTATTAGTCAAATTATATACATTACTGTATACGATGGCACGGATATCTTTGGTGATATTGAAACGATAGTTCATACCCAAATCAATCGTACCATAATCCGGCAACTTCCAGGAGTCAATACCGGCGTCTGCTTCATTCACCCGGTTCTGAGGATCGAAGTCTGCATAGTTCTTGCCGAAGAAGTTGTAGTCGGCCGAGATTTTAAATCCTTTGAACGGTTCCCAAGAGGCGCTCAATGCGGAAGTGAGCTGTGCGGAGTTACCCACATGGACATCTTTCAGATAAGCGTCGTATGTTCCGATAGGATTATTCGCTTCATCATACATAGTGAAATGAATATCATCTTTCCATTTCCAATCGCCTAAAGAGAACATACCTTTCAATTCAAAGGACTTGACAGGACGGTAAGTCGCTTCCAGTTCCACACCCATGTGGACTGCGTCCAATCCTGTAAGGTTGGCATATTCCTGACCGATCTTACGGCGCAAGGACTTATCCATCCATTGAGTGTAATAACCATTCAATGCAATATTGACCTGTTCCGTGCTAAATCCATAACCCAATTCGAACGTAGTAATCTTTTCGTAGGGTACATCCTTTTCGGGAGCTGCCGTATTGCTTGCAAAGACAGAGTTGAAGAAAGGCGCGCGGGTAAAATATCCTGCATTGACAAATACATTGTGGTTGTCATTGAACTTATAGTTAAAACCACCCTTCACGCTCCAAGGCAGAAAATTCTGAAGGCTGGACACTCTGTCCAGTTTATCCGCACCCGTGGCAGAGTATCTTGAATCCGTACCACCACGGTCATCGTATCTATAAGCCTCTTCGGTCAATGATGCCGACAGGAATCCCGACCACTTATCGGTATTATATTCAGCCTGTGCAAAAACACCGCCCCAGAATATCTCTCCAATGCTATAGTAATTGAACTTGTCACCCACTTTCAGCAGCTGGTTCTTGGTTTGGAATGCCAGCGGCGAGGTCTGCAGATAGAACTCACCACCCAGCAAATCATCAATTTCCTCTGTATGATACCCTTTATAGTAACGTAAGTCAATACCTCCCGTAAGAGTCAGGTTCTCAGTCAGATGATTCTTATAGGAACTCAGCATGCCATACCAGTCATGGTCATTGACAGCATTGGTAAAGATCACCTGCGACCCGTTCTGAGAAGCCGCATTGGCAGCCATAGCACGCTCGTAGTCGAACAAACCGTCCGGAGTCATCATCGCACCGTCTTTAGGGCGGCCGGTGTTGTTATCAATAGTCAGCCAATTGCTCATCGCGCCACGGGCACGGCGTCCGCCGCCTGTAGCCATTGAGCCGTATAGAGAAGTGGTCAGTGTCGATTTCTCGTCGATAGTCCAGTAATGATTCAAAGAAACCTGGGGCTTATGATAATAATTATAGCCGTAACCGCTACCTACCGCTTCACCGTTGATATAACCATATCCGTTATTGAAACGTCCGCCGTCGGGGCTGTTCTTGTAATCCTCGATATAGTGCATGGTAGAGCGCTGGTTGTGCCACTGGGGAGCTCCGAAAGCTGTCAATGACAATTTATGATGATCGTTGATTACCTTCGAGATATTTCCAAAATAAGTCCATCCTTCATAATTGGTACCTTTCACGTAACCATCTCCCGTATTCAGCGACCCCATGAATGTAATAGCCCATCCGTTGTCCATCAATCCGGTAGAGAAAGAAACCGAATACTTGCGGAAACCGTCGTTACCGATACCGAAATAAGCTGATCCGCCTTTCTGGGCTTCGGTACTTTTAGTAACCATATTCATGGTTCCTCCCACAGAAGAAATACCTAAAGCTGACGCACCCAAACCACGCTGTACCTGGATAAACTGGCTCACATCAGACAAACCGGACCAGTTAGACCAATAAACCTTACCGTTTTCCATGCCGTTGATGGGCACACCATTGATCAGCACGCCCAGGTTGGATGAATCAAAACCACGCATATTGATACGGGAATCACCATAACCACCGCTTTCACGGGTTACATACACCGAAGGAACTGATTTCAGCAATTCGGGGAATTCCAGATTACCTATTTTCTCCTCTATCTTGGCCAGTTTCACGTTAGAAATAGGAATAGGGGTCTGACGGTCACTCTTTATAATAGAGGCAATAACACTGACCTCACCCAAACCAATAGCATCAGGAGACATCTTGACCTCACCCAAGTCTATCGTATTGCTTCCTTTTACTTGATGCGTAATTTCGTTGTACCCCAAGTACTTGAATATAAGAGTAGCCTTGGAAGAGGTAAGTTTCAACACAAAGTTACCGTCAATATCCGTTACAGTACCCAGTGTCGTACCGCTGACCGATACAGTGGCACCAATCAATGGCTCATTGTTCTCGGCATCTACTACTTTACCTTTTACTGTTCCTTGCGCAACAGCCGTAGCAGTGAAACAGATTGTCAGAACTGCCAACAGGAGGAAATGCTTTAGATGATTTCTCATAATTTTGTCTTTGATTTAAATTAATTAGTTAGTATTTCATTCCCAATAGGAAAGACAAAGATAAAACTTTAATTCATATAAATTGCATTTATATTAGACTATTTAAACGAAAAGGGTACTTTTTAGGCGGAATATGACAATTATGTTAAGAAAGGAACAAAGAGCCGCCTCAGGAGAGGGGAAAACTGCCCGGAAATTCCAGAGCAACTGCCACATGATTACTGTAGGGGGCAAATGGGCCGTGACCGCCGGTCCGGACAAATCAGGCCCGCCCCCCTACAGCAAAACAACAGGTCATTTTCATTCAGACTCTCTCACTTCCCCAATGACAGAGCAAAAAGAAAACGGACAACCAGCCTTACAGGATATCCTTATGCTGCTTCATCCTCTCCCTCAGCGCCTCCAGCTTCTCGGCCTGTTTCTTCAACTCGTACGCCTTTTCCTCGGCTGCCTCTTTCCGCTTCCAGTTATTGATATAGGCATCCACTCCCTCCTGCACTACGCGGCGGAACACCTCCTCGCCCTTCGCTTTCAGCAGATGGTCGGCAAAATGAATATAATAACTCACTTTCAAATCCACCCCCTTTTTAGGGAGGCGTAAGTATCCGGCCCCACATGCTCATCTCCGAGAACACGCACCTTCGTTATCTTCAACCGATTCATCAATAACTCTAAAAACTCTCCCAATTTGGGGAAACTGCACTCTGCATTAGACATTTTAAATTTGTTTTAAGTTGTAAAATATTAAATAAACCTCTTTTTTTTCACGTTACTTCACAATGGGACTGAAAGAAGAAAAAGCAGGATGCCTTTACAAGAGGTTACGGGCACGTTTCCACGATGCAACCCATTAACACGGCCCGTGCATAAGCTACTGATTGCCAATGCCGGAATCTTTATAAAAACGGTATTCCCCACGATAAAAAGTCTTTTGTGATACTACCTTTCCGGCCTCTCGCAGCCGTTACACCTTCCATCCCGTCATTTAATCCGTTCTTCCTACCTTCGGGAAGAAATTCAGAGGACGCAAAAAAAATGCGGATGCAAAATTAATACTTTTTAAATAAAACGAATCATGAATCAAGAACGTAAACTATCTTTTTTCCTTCCCCCCATCTCGCCGGTGAAGGACGCTAACGGGAAAAACGTGACGCCTGCCACGCTCGTCCCTCACAAGGAACTGACCTTGGAGGAAGTATGGAACATAGTCACCGGCAGCCCGCGGCTGAAGAAACTGACCGAAGCCGCAGCCGCCGCATACGGTGACGAGAAGGAGTACCGCAGGCTGAAACAGAGCACCCTGCCATACGTCACCCCCTGCGGAACTTTCAGCTACCGCCGGAGCGACCGGCTGCTGGCTCCTTCGGGATTGAGCATACTGGACCTGGACCATCTGGACAGCCGCGAGGAGGCCGAAAGGATGCGCCGGCAGTTGTTCGACGACCCTTTCCTGCTGCCCGAACTGGTGTTCGTAAGCCCCGGAGGACACGGCGTGAAGGCTTTCGTGCCCTACGATCTCGGCCGGACAAGCGACGTGAAACAGAATGCGGCCGAGAACATCTACTGGCTGATGGAATACGCCCGCCTGAGGTATGGCGACTGCTCGGACAAAGACAAGGGCAAAGGAGTGGACTACTCGGGCAAAGACCTGGTGCGGGCCTGCTTCCTGTCGCATGACGAAGGAGCCTTGATGAGAGTCAAGACGCCCATGGGCTAATGTGCCAATCCCCATGCGGAACAGAACGCGGCCAACGGGCATAGCAGCACACGGGCCAACGGGCCGCTTATTCAGAATCATTCAGAAACGAGGTATTCTTATACCGAAACCAAATTAACATAAAAAGGAATATGAATCATTACAAAAACAATCTTTTGGAAGAACTGCACCGCCTGACGGAGGCGGTACAGGCATCACACGCGGACATCGCGCCCACCTATCTGGAATACACCCAACTGGCATTTGCCATCGCCACGGACTGCGGTGAGGCGGGCCGTGCGGATTTCATGAGCCTGTGCAGCCTCTCGCCCAAGCATGACAGTGTGGCGGCGAAGAAACTGTTCAGCAACGCCCTGCACACCTGCAAGGGCGACATCCACCTGGGAAGCGTGTTCCACCTGGCGGAAATGTGCGGAGTGAGAGTCGCCCCCTCTCACAAAAACGCAGACGCAGACGCAGCAGACGCAGGCCCTTTTTTCTCACACACGTGCGCGCGATATAATAAGGTGGAGAATGAAGAAAAAGAAACAGGAAAAAAGAAGCACGAGGAAGAGGAAAAGGAAATGAAGGGAACGGAACCCCTCTCTCCCCTACCCTACTTTCCGCAAGATCACGACTGGCCCGAACCGCTGAAGAGCATCCTCTCCTTTGCCAAGACCCCGGCACAGCATGATGTGCTCCTGCTGGGAGCAATGACGGTGCTGGGCGCCTCACTGTCGCACATCGTACGCTGCAAGTACGGGGACAAATGGCAGTATCCCTGCCTGCAGACCTTCATCACGGGCCATGCCGCCGCAGGGAAGAGTGTACTGGTATGGGTACGCAAACTCATAGAGCCCATACACGAGGAAATACGCCGGCAGGTGGCGGAGAGCATGAAAGCTTACCGCAAGGAGCTAAGAGCCTACGAAGCGCTGGGGAAGGCACGCAAGGACAAGGAGCCGCCCGTGGCGCCGCCCAACCGCATGTTCATCATCCCCGGCAACAACACGGGCACGGGACTGCTGCAAAACCTGATAGACTCGGACGGAACGGGGATTATCTGCGAGAGCGAGGCGGACACCGTATCGACGGCCATAGGGACGGAATTCGGCAACTGGAGCGACACGCTGCGCAAGGCGTTCGACCACGACCGCCTGTCCTACAACCGCCGTACAGACCGGGAATACAAGGAAACCACCGCCTGTTACCTGTCCGTACTCCTCTCGGGCACGCCCGCACAGATAAAGCCGCTCATCTCCTCGCCGGAGAACGGACAGTTCTCGCGAAACATATTCTATTACATGCCCCGTGTAGGCGAATGGAAAGACCAGTTCGGCGAAGATGAACTGGACGTGGAAGCAGAGTTCATCCGGATGGGACACGAATGGAAGGCCAGCAGGGACGAGCTGAAGAAGAAAGGACTGTTCACCCTGAAATTCACCCAGCAGCAGAAAGATGAGTTCAACGGGCACTTCAGCGCCCTGTTCTACCGCTCTTCTCTAGTGACGGGCGAAGAGATGTCTGCTTCGGTGATGCGTATGGGGACCATCCTGTGCCGCATGATGTGTATCACGGCGCTGCTGCGCAGTCTGGAAATTCCCTCGCTGGCCGTACCGGATCCCACTATAAACCCCGAAAACCTGAAGGACGGTATCATCACCCGGCATAACCTGTCCATCACCGATGAGGACTTCCGCGCCGTGCTGGCTTTGTGCGAGCCCCTGTACCTTCATGCCACGCACATACTTTCGTTCCTGGACAAAAGTACGGAACTGAACAGCCGGGGAATAGCGGACCGTGAGATGCTGTATGCGGCCCTGCCGCAAGAATTCACCAAACAGATGGTGATGGAGCAAGCGGAGAAGCTGAATATCCCGGTCAACACCGCACGCAGCTGGATACAGCGCCTGAGGGAAAAAGGCGCGCTGAATATGGTGATGGTGAAAGGGAAAGGAGTCTACTCAAAAAAACAAAGGTAACAAAGAAAACACGCGCACATGCATATATAAGGTACGTGCGCGTGTGTGAGAAAAAAGGACCTGCGTCTGCTGCGTCTGCGTCTGCGTTTCGCATCTCCGGTTGTGATGCCGGTATTCCCGTGGATCTCCCTGTGCTCCCGGAGAATCCCCGGCATTCCCGTGGATCTTCCAGCATCCTCAGGGCTCCCCCAACGCCTCTACGATAAGTTTCACCTCAAGGGGCAGGAAAGTGTGTGACAGCTCATTGTATCCGGCAGCTCGCATCGCCCCCATCAGTCCCGGCTTGCGGTCTATCCAGCGCATCAGTTTGCGCCGTGCGGCACTCTCGGTAATATCGGGACTGTAGCACAGGGCCAGTTCGCTTTTCCCGTAACTTCTTATCTGAAAATTCTCCATGTATGTTCGTTTTGTTTTGATACAAATATACCCTTTTTCCGGCAGACCGTCAAACATTATGAACAGCGAATCGCGTCAAATCGCGTCAAATCGGACCATTCCGCACCCTATCGCACCTTATCGCGTCATTGCCCTTTCCGCACATCGTATCTTTGTAATGTCGGGACGATGAAGGCGAAAGATCTATAATC
>ERZ1027233.487-NODE-487-length-13428-cov-10.080311_pt1 | contig 13428 bp, 8 predicted proteins | sample MGYA00519244_ERZ1027233 | MGnify/ENA primary metagenome ERZ1027233 (study PRJEB26926, sample SAMN06164469) | human gut metagenome | biome: ENVO:00009003; feature: ENVO:2100002; material: ENVO:00002003 | host: Homo sapiens | place: USA | collected 2012 ... | reverse complement strand
AGCTCAGACCGGGAACAGAATATGATGCCTTATATGAGGCGGCTTTATGCCGGGAGCGTGCCGACTGGATTGTCGGAATCAACGCCACCCGGCTTTTTTCATGTCTGTATGGGCAGACCCTGAATGTGGGGCGTGTGATGACACCAACCCTTGCGATGGTGGTCATGCGGGATGCAGCAATCCGGGCGTTCAAACCTGAGCCGTTCTACTCGGCAGAATTGAAATTCCGAGATTTTCAAGCGGGCGGTGAGCGGATGAAAGAAAAAGCAGAAGCAGAGAAGTTGGTAGCAGAGTGCTGCCAGGCGGGGAATGCCATCGTTACCAAGGTAGAACAAAAAGAAAAATCAGAGAAGACCCCGGCTCTGTTTGATTTGACATCGCTTCAGAGAGAAGCAAACCGGCAGCTGGGATTCACTGCCCAGCAGACCTTGGATTACACGCAGGCTCTGTACGAGAAGAAACTTGTAACCTATCCCCGTACTGACAGCCGGTATCTGACGGATGATATGGCACCGCTTGTGCCGGAACTTGTTTCCGTGATTCAGCAGAGCTTTCAGATTCAGCCGGATGCACCGGCACCGGTGAATGCAGCACAGGTCATCAATTCCAAGAAAGTCACCGATCACCATGCCATAATCCCCACAAAAACAGCGGCGGGTTATGACATTTCCTCTCTTCCAAGTGGAGAACAGGCGATTCTTACCATGCTGGCGGTGCGGCTGATTTGTGCAGTCGGAACACCTTGCCGCTATGCAGAAACCATAGTGGAAGCAGAATGCGCCGGTCAGAAGTTCCGTACAAAAGGCAAAACAGTCACGGATATGGGCTGGAGACGATATGCAGGAAAGTCGGTTGAAGATGCTGAGAAGAATGCGGAGGAAGGTGATCTTCCGGAGCTTTCGGAAGGCATGACACTGGAACTTGTCGGTGTCGATCTGAAAGAGGGCAAGACCAGCCCGCCTAAGAGATTTACTGAAGATCTTCTGCTTTCAGCGATGGAGAGTGCCAGCTCGGATGAATTTCCGGCTGGTGTAGAGCGAAAAGGCATCGGCACACCAGCCACCCGCGCTGCCATCATCGAAAAACTGGTGCAGAAAGGCTTTATCGAGCGCAGGGGCGATAAGAAAACGAAATACCTTTGCTCTACGGACAAGGGAAATGCACTGGTGACGGTGGTGCCGGAACAGATTCAGTCCCCATCCATGACGGCAGACTGGGAGGAAAAACTGCTGAAAATAGAACACGGCGAGTATGACAGCGATGCCTTTATGGGTGAAATCAGCAGCATGGTCAGCGGACTTGTTAAAACCTACGAGGCTGTAAAAGGTGCTGATGTGCTGATGCAGCCGGAACGGAAAGTCATTGGTTCCTGTCCGGCCTGCGGCAGTGATGTCTGTGAAACGGCAAAGGGATGGTTTTGCAGGGATAAGGGCTGTAAATTTGCGCTCTGGAAGGAAAACAGGTTCTTTCAGACACTGGGAAAGCAGATGACGGAGGAACTGGCAAAGCAACTAGTAAATCAGGGAAAAGCACGGCTTACCCATTGCTATTCCAGGAAGTCTGGACGTTACTATGACACAACCGTTCATGTAGAGACCGGCGAGGACGGCGCAGCAGTGTTTAAGCTGGAGTTTGGAGGTAAAAAATGAGCATGAAAATGATGAATGCAGCTTATCTGGTGGATAATGTCGCTCTGCTTTCCTTGCAGGAAAAGCAGGACGGCGTGGAATTCCATTGCTTTGATATGGACAGCAAGGTGCAGATTGCCGAGGGACACATTGGCTGGGATGTGTTGGATAAACAGCCGTTTTCTACGCTGGAAGAAAGCGCGAGGGTGGCAGCACTCAAGGAGATTCCCCAGCTGGACGGTCTTACCGTTGCGCCGGTAGCCCCGGAGATGCTGGAGCAGATGCGCGGCGGCAGAAAAGTTCTTTGGCAGATGAAAAAGGCTGATCCTGAACTGGAGAATGCTAAAAATATCCGGTTTATCACCAGCAGCTACGAGGATCGGTTCAAAATTCCGGATGGCAGTGCGGTGGAGATTGAGTATCCGAATCGGAAGTTCTCAGCTTGCTGCGAATATATGGACGAATATCATCTGCGCCTTGGGTATGATGTTCTGCACATCTGTCAGCTGGCAGAAATGCTGGAACGCGGCGGTGGCACATGCCGCCCGGAGCCGCTGATTACGGAAGAATGCAGCGCATGGGATTTGGGAAGCAAGGGCTTTCTTGCCATTCAGACCTGTGAGGACGGTTACGACTATACCTTATATCATAAGGACTTCACGGAAATTGACGGTGGCCAGATCGACAACCCGGAAATCAGCATGAATGCAGCCAGAGATCAGATCCTTTCGGATTATGGATTCGGTGGACGTACCATGACGCGGATTGACTATGATGAACTTTGTAATCATGCAGAGGATGCAGAAATCAGCAGACGGGAATCTGTGCTGGGTAAACTCTCGGATTTGTCTTCCAGAACGGATACGCCGGTGAAAGCTGCTAAGGTGAAGGAGGCGGAGCGATGAAATATAAGCTTACGAAGGCAGAGCAGGAAACCGTCATCAATTTTGATAATGAACTGGATACCGCCAGCATTTATACCCATGACAGCCGCCTGATTAAGAAGCTTCGGGAACTGCGAAAACAGTATCCGGAGCAGTTTATTTTGGAGCACCGGGAGCATGGGTCGGTCACTTATACGATTCCGAAACGCTGTGTTGGTATCCGACCGCCGTACAGTAAAAAGCGGCGGGAACAGCAGCGACAGGAAGCAAAGGAAAACGGCCTGCCGTTTATGGAGAAGGGAGAAATGAACGATGGCAAGAATTGAAAAATGGGATGAAGTGCATGGAAATCAGGCACCGGACGAAAGAATGATGGCATTTCTCGACAGTGCTACCGACCAGTATGCGATTTTGCAGCTTCGCCGCATCGAGGATACGGTATATGAACGCTTTTCGTCTATGCGCGAACTGGAACGGATGGGGCTGGAACCGGATATTGACCATTATGAAGTGGTTTATACGGCTCCGCTGCTTCCCTACAAGGATCAGAATACGATGTTGGAGGAACTGTATGCGAAATTCAATGTTTCCCGCCCTGATGATTTTACTGGGCATAGTCTTTCTGTGTCTGACATCGTGGCTTTACGGCAGAATGGTGTTGTAAGCTGTCACTATGTGGATTCCATCGGCTTCCAGGAGCTGCCCGGATTTTTGAAACCGGAGAATTATCTGAAAGCCGCAGAAATGGCAATGGAAGACGATTACGGTATGATTGACGGCGTAATCAATAACGGAAAGAAGGAAGAACCGGCGGAGAAAGCATCGGTTCTGGATCAGCTGAAGGAAAAGCAGGAGGCGGTGCCGCCTGCGCCGCCTCGTAGGTGCTGCGAAGAAAAGGAGTTATAAATGCGTTTTACGGATGACGAATGGATGCTCATGATGCTTTACAGTCCTGGCACACGGACAGGGCTGATTGCAGAGCTTCAGATGATGCAGAAAAGTCTGACCGGCAGAGATAGAAACCTGCGCAGGTGGACGGCCTCGCTGCTTGCGAAACTGGCAGAGATGACGGATGCAGAATATGAGGCACTGGATTTGTATCCAGACGAATAAAGGAGAGGAGGAAAAAATAGATGATGACGAAAACGGCTTATTATATGCAGATGGCGCAGGAAGCTGCGGCACAGATCACTGGCAGCAAAGAGCAGTGGACAGCGTTTCTGACCACATCCGCACGGCTTTATAAGTATCCTTTTGCGGAGCAGCTGATGATCTATAAGCAGAGACCAGAAGCGACGGCCTGTGCAGAGTACGATCTCTGGAATGATCGGATGAACCGCTATGTGAAGCGTGGCTCCAAGGGCATTGCTCTTTTGGACATGCGCGGCGAGCAGCCGAAACTGCGGTATGTATTTGATGTGGCAGATACCGGAGAACGGAAGAATTCCCGACCGGTACAGCTCTGGAAAATGAATGCGGAGCATGAGCAGCCAATCATTCGCGCACTGGATACAGCATTTGATGTTTCTGCCGGTGCTGGGTCTCTGGAAAATCATATCATGGAAGCGGCAGAACGCCTTGCAAGGGATTACTGGGAGGAAAACCGCAGGCAGATCAGTGACATCGTTGCAGATTCCTATCTGGAAGGATATGATGAACTCAACATCGGAGCTTCCTTTAAGAGAGCTGCCGCTGTCAGCATCGCATATTCCGTCTTTACCCGGACGGTGGGCAATGCAGATGACTATTTTGAGCACGAGGATTTTCTGGACATCTTTGATTTTAATACGCAGGCTGCCGCCAATGTGCTGGGAACTGCGGTCAGCGAAATGTCCAGCCAGATCTTCCGGGAAATTGAACGCACGATCCGAACCTATGAAAGAGATAAGCAGGCAGAAAGGAGCCAAAACTATGATGGAGCTGAATTACACGAAGAACGGCGATTACCTGATTCCGGACATCCAGTTGTCGGTGCAGGAACAGAAGCCCCTGGGCAAGTACGGGAGGATGCGCAGAGCGTTTCTGCAGGAGAACAACACGCTGCTGTACAATCACCTGATCCTGACCGAGAAGCTGTACCCGCACCTGTGGGAGATTCAGGAGACCGCGACCGCACGGATGGAGCAGATGATGGCGGATCTTCTGAAAGCGAATCCGGCACCGGACAAGAAATTGAACCAGATGGCCTGGGTGCAGCACATGAACATGCTGAAAGCGCAGGCAGAGGAAGTCATTCTGACGGAACTTATCAACAGTTAAACTTCATGAGTCTGTTTCAGTCCGAAGCAGAGCAGATTCAGAAAATTGATGCGGCGGCAGAAAATGCAGCCAAAGAAGCGAAGAGCGAAAAGCCCTCCGCTTTTGTTATTTCTGAGGATGAAATCGACCGGATGCTGCGGACAGGCTCCAATTTTGAAGGCGGAAAGATCCGTATTTATGCGCTGTATCAGCAGCAAGGGGACGCAAAAGAACGAGCTGCATTCTTGAAAGCGGAATACGGTCTCGGTGGCCACAGCTATACCTTTATGGATGGCAGTCGCGGTTTTGCCGATTATAACGGAAGAGGTATTCTGCTTCGCAATTATGACCATGACCGGGAAGTGCGACTCACATGGTCGGCGGTGGATAAGCGGTTAGACCGGCTTGTGGAAAATGATCAGTACCTGACCGCGCTGGAAATGGAAGAGTATCGGAAGCTGGAGCAGGAATACGGCGCGCCGCTTCCTATGCCGACTGCCGCCCATGTGTTTCCGCCAACGCCACCGGAACGCTACGATACCGGAAATGAGCATGTGGACAACATGCTGAATACGGCTGCGGATGTATATGCCCGGAGTGAACTGGCGGCACCACAGCGGTTTACCGTGATGGAGACAGACGATGGTTATGCGGTCTGGGATGATATTCAGGACGGCATTCATGTGGAGCCGGATGGTGTCAGCGAAGAGTTTACCAGCGAATGGGAGGCAGAGACCTACCGCCAGCAGTTGATTGAAAAAGTTCAGGAACGGGAAGCAAAAGACTGGCTCTATGTTGAACAGAGCAAGCAGAATTTGCAGCAGGACATTCCATTCCCAGATGTGGAATCCGAAGAAGTACAGGAATCGGCTCACGCAGAGACAGATCCTCTGGTACTGGAAATGCAGGAACACGCCAGCGAACTTTCCAGAGAGTCTGGCTATGCACCGGATGAACGGTTTGTGGTCACAATGACCGGCGAGAACTTTCCGGATTCTAAAGATGCGTTTGCCATCTGGGATTATGTCAAAGAAGAGTATTACGGATATTCGGACGGAAAAGTGCAGACATTTGCCGATTATGTGAGTGCATCAGAGGCGTTGCAGGAGATTCGCGGCAGGAACATGGAGGCTGAAAAAGAGCCTGCAACTGTGCAGCCAGAACCCGCAGCTCCGGTGCAGCCGGATTATCGCGTTGGCGATACGCTGTATCTGGACGGAAAGGCATTTACGATTGAAAAAGTCGGGCTTTTCGATGTGGAACTTCGGGACCCGGATTCCGTGTATCCGATCTTCCGCTCGGAAAGCAAGGAAAATCTGGCAAGAATTTTGGGGCATGAGGAAAATGTTCACCTGCACAATCTGGTGGTTGATCTGAATTCTGGAAAAGAAGAAGCGTTCCGGGCAGGGCATGAAGCAAAACATGCGGAGAACTACCGCATCAACAGCTTTCACCTCGGCGAAGGCAGTCCTAAGCAGAAATTCCGTGCCAACATGGATGCCATCTACACGCTGAAAGCCTTAGAAAATCAGCATAGGGATGCGACACCGGAAGAACAGGAAACGCTGGCCAATTATGTCGGCTGGGGTGGGCTGGCAGATGCCTTTGACGCAGAGAAAACTGCCTGGACAGGCGAATATAAGGAGCTGAAAGCAGCTCTTACGGAAGAAGAATATGCCGCAGCCAGGGCTTCGACTCTGAATGCGCATTACACCAGCCCTACCGTGATCCGTGCAATCTATGAGGCATTGGACAGTATGGGATTTGAGAAAGGCAATATTCTGGAACCGTCGATGGGTGTCGGCAACTTCTTCGGTATGCTGCCGGATTCCATGCTGGGGAGCAGGCTCTATGGTGTGGAACTGGATTCCATCACAGGGCGAATTGCGCAGAAGCTGTATCCGCAGGCAGAAATCAAGGTGGCAGGTTTTGAAACCACCGACCGCCGCGATTTCTATGATCTGGCCGTGGGCAATGTGCCATTTGGCAACTACCGTGTCAGCGATAAACCCTATGATAAGCTCGGTTTTTCTATCCACAACTATTTCTTTGCCAAGGCATTGGATCAGGTTCGTCCCGGTGGCATCGTGGCCTTTGTTACCAGCCGCTATACGATGGATTCCAAGAATCCGGACGCACGAAAGTATCTGGCGCAGCGGGCAGAACTGCTGGGAGCCATCCGACTTCCCAATAACGCATTCCGTGCCAATGCCGGTACGGATGTGGTGTCGGATATCATTTTCCTGCAAAAGAGAGACCATCCCATTGATATCGAACCGGATTGGGTGCATCTGGGGCTGACATCGGAGGGTATTACCCTCAACGGCTACTTTGTTGACCACCCGGAAATGGTGCTGGGTGAGATTACAACGGAAAGTACCCAGTACGGCAAGGAAGAATGTACGGTCATTCCGATTCCAGGTGCGGATCTGGGAGACCAGCTGCATGAGGCGGTGCAGCACATCGGCGGTCATTATGAAGCACAGGAGCTGGCACCGGAGGAGGAGTTGTCCTTGCAGGGCGAAACTATTCCGGCAGACCCCAATGTCAAGAACTTCTCCTATGCCGTAGTGGATGGGGATGTCTACTTCCGTGAGAACAGCATCATGCGGAAGGCTGACCTTTCTGCGACAGCCACCGGCAGGATCAAAGGCATGGTGGAGCTTCGCACCATTGTGCAGGAACTGATCGACTATCAGTTGAACGATTACCCGGAGGAAGCGATTGCCCAGAAACAGCGGGAACTGAATGTAGCCTATGACCGATTCGCCGATCAGTATGGGCTTATCAACTCCCGTGCAAATGCGCAGGCTTTTTCAGAAGATTCGTCTTATTATCTGCTCTGCTCTCTGGAAAATGTAGATGAAAACGGCAGGCTGGAATCCAAGGCGGATATGTTCACCAAACGGACGATTCGACCGGAACGGGCTGTTACCAGCGTAGATACTCCGGCAGAGGCTCTGGCAATCTCCATCGGAGAGCGCGGCAAAGTGGATTTGTCCTATATGTCGGAGCTTTTAGGTACACCGGGAGAATTTGAAAAAATCCAGCAGGAACTGCATGGTGTCATTTTCAAAGATCCGATGACGCAGGGCAGCGAGGAAACCGGCTGGGTGACGGCTGATGAATATCTGTCCGGCAATGTCCGGGAAAAACTCCGCGTGGCAGAACTGGCTGCGGCTTCTGACCCTGCCTTTGCGGTAAACACGGAATATTTGAAGAAAGCACAGCCGAAAGACCTGGATGCGTCGGAGATTGATGTGCGCCTTGGTGCCACATGGGTCAATCGGGATTATATCCAGCAGTTTATGGAAGAAACCTTTGAACCGCCGTTCTATCTGCGCAGAAATATTGAAGTGAAATTCTCTCCCATGACGGCAGAATGGCAGATCACCGGTAAGAGTACACCGAGCCGGAATGATGTTCATGCCTATATGACCTACGGCACCAGCCGTGCCAATGCCTACCGGATTCTGGAGGATACGCTGAATCTGCGGGATATCCGTATCTACGATACCGTGGAGGATGCGGACGGTAAGCAGAAGCGGGTTCTGAATAAAAAGGAGACCACCCTTGCTCAGCAGAAACAGCAGGCCATTAAGGATGCGTTCCAGAATTGGGTGTGGAAAGACCCTTATCGCCGTGCGGAACTTGTGGAAAAGTATAACGAGCTGTTCAACAGCACCCGTCCTCGTGAGTATGATGGTTCCCATATCCGCTTTGGCGGCATGAATCCGGAAATCCGGCTGCGGGAGCATCAGCAGAATGCCATTGCTCATGTGTTGTACGGCGGCAATACGCTGCTGGCCCACGAAGTTGGTGCTGGCAAGACCTTCGAGATGGCAGCTTCTGCTATGGAGGCAAAACGGCTGGGACTGTGCCAGAAATCCATGTTTGTCGTTCCGAATCATTTGACTCTTCAGTGGGCAAACGAGTTCTTGCGCCTGTATCCGAGTGCAAAATTGCTGGTGGCAAGCAAAAAGGACTTTGAGACTGCCCGCAGAAAGAAGTTCTGCGCACGAATTGCCACTGGCGATTACGATGCGGTCATCATCGGACATTCTCAGTTTGAGAAAATCCCGGTGTCCGCAGAACGTCAGGAGCGGATTTTGACTGCCCAGATTGATGAAATCGAAAACGCCATTGCTGAGATGAAATCCCAGAATGGCGAACGTTTCTCCATCAAACAGATGGAAAAGACCCGAAAAGGATTGGAGGCGAGATTGGAGAAACTCCGGGCAACCGACCGAAAGGACGATGTGATTACCTTTGAGCAGCTGGGCGTAGACCGGCTGTTTGTAGACGAGGCACACGCGTTTAAGAACCTGTTCCTCTACACAAAAATGCGCAATGTTGCAGGCTTGTCCACATCGGAAGCGCAGAAATCTTCGGATATGTTTATGAAGTGCCAATATATGGACGAGTTGACAGGCGGGCGCGGCATCATTTTTGCGACCGGCACCCCGGTCAGCAACAGTATGACGGAGCTTTACACCATGATGCGGTATCTCCAGTACGGCACGTTGCAGCAGAAAGGGCTGACCCATTTCGACAGCTGGGCTTCTACCTTTGGTGAGACCACCACGGCCATTGAGCTGGCACCGGAAGGAACCGGATACCGGGCAAGAACAAGATTTGCAAAATTCTTCAACCTGCCGGAGCTGATGAATATGTTCAAGGAAGTGGCGGATATCAAGACTTCCGATCAGCTGCATCTGCCGGTGCCGGAGGCAAAATTTGAAACCGTGGTGGTGCAGCCTTCTGAGCATCAGCAGGCGATGGTGGCGGAGCTTTCGGAACGGGCGGCGGCTGTGCATTCCGGTGTGGTAGACCCGTCGGTCGATAACATGCTAAAAATCACATCGGATGGCAGAAAGCTGGGGCTGGATCAGCGGCTGATGAATCCGCTCCTGCCGGATGACCCCAACAGTAAGCTCAATGCCTGTGTGCGGAATGTGCTTCGGATTTATGAGGAAGGACAGTCGGATAAGCTGACCCAGCTGCTGTTCTGCGACCTCAGCACACCGAAGAACGATGGAACCTTCAATGTCTATGAGGATATCCGCGCTAAACTTATCCAGTCCGGTGTACCGGAGGAAGAAATCGCATTTATCCATGATGCTGATACCGAGGCAAAAAAGAAAGATTTGTTTGCCAAAGTCCGTACCGGCCAGGTGCGGGTGTTGTTAGGTTCGACACAGAAGATGGGCGCAGGCACGAACGTGCAGGACAGGCTGGTGGCCGTGCATCATCTGGATGTGGGCTGGCGGCCTGCGGACATGACCCAACGAAATGGTCGTATCATCCGTCAGGGAAACCGAAACAAAGAAGTGCAGGTTTATCAGTACGTGACGGAAGGAACCTTTGATGCCTACCTCTATCAGACACTGGAGAATAAGCAGAAGTTTATCAGCCAGATCATGACCAGCAAATCTCCGGTTCGTTCCTGTGATGATGTGGATGAGCAGGCTCTTTCCTATGCGGAGATCAAGGCACTTTGTGCAGGAGACCCGCAGATCAAGGAAAAAATGGACTTGGATGTAGATGTTGCAAGGCTGAAAGTATTGAAGGCGGACCATCAGAGCCAGCAGTACCGATTGGAGGATAAGCTGATGAAATATTTCCCTGCGGAGATTGAGAAAACGCAGGGGTTCATCAAGGGCTTTCAGTCGGATATTCGGACGGTGGCGGCACATCCGCTGCCGGAAGAAGGGTTCTGCGGTATGGATGTGAAGGACACGCGATTTACTGAAAAAGCCGAGGCCGGTGAAGCAATCCTCGCGGTTTGTAAAGCCAATCAGAGTCTGGAGCCGGTGCCGCTTGGCAACTATCGTGGTTTCAAGATGGAACTGGCATTTGACAGTTTCCAGAAAGAGTATCAGGTGCTGCTGAAAGGCGAGATGACCCACCGGGTACCCATCGGCACCAGTGCTGCGGGCAATATCCAGCGTCTGGACAATGCTCTTGCCGGGATTCCTGCAAAGCTGGAAAAGGCAGAACAGCAGTTGGACAGTCTTAGGAGCCAGCAGGAAGCGGCGCAGGCCGAGCTTGGAAAGCCGTTTCCCCAGGAGGCAGAACTGACAGAAAAGAGTGCAAGACTGGCAGAACTGGATGTACTGTTAAATATGGATGATCGTGGAAATGATGATCCAGACTGTGAGAGAACAACGGAAAAACCGTCTGTCCTGGCAGAGCTGCGTGACCGTGCTGGTCGCATTCCGCCGATGACACATCAGGATGAGGAGGTGGCACTATGAGTGTTCGGGAACACTGGATCAATGTCCGGGTGAACCCAGAAGAGCTGGCGAGGATTCGTGAAAAGCAGAAGGAATTGGGTATTCGGAATACCGGTGCCTATATGAGAAAGATGGCGATGGACGGGTACTGCGTAAATCTTGATTTGTCGGATGTGGCGCAGGTATCCATCCTTCTTCGCCGATGCAGCAACAACCTGAATCAGTACGCAAAACGCGCCAATGAATCTGGAAGCATCTATGCGGAGGATATCCGGGATTTGCAGAGACGGCTGGATGAACTCTGGGAGATGCAGAAGCTGATCCTGAAGAGGCTTTCTGTTATTCGCTGACGGCGCAAATGTGCGGGATTTCTGTAGCACATGGCACAGATGAAACTGTCTGTGCCGTTACATATTTTTTGGTCTACCTGTTGACATCGTGGTGTTTGGCAAGCAGGTACGATAAAATGAAGATGAAAAGAAAAACGAAGGGGTGAAATCCATGAAGATCGTATGTTTTTTGTTGAAGCTGGTGCTGAAAATCCTGTTGCTGCCGGTTGCGTTTCTGCTGCGATTTCTATGCTTTATCTGGAATCTGCTGATGCAGCTATCCCTGTGGGTGCTTTCGCCGGTTATGCTGTTCGTTCTTGGCTGTGGCATCTATTCGGTGGTTCGGGCGAGCTGGACGGATGTGTTCCTGCTGACCCTGATTGAGATGGGGTTGTTCGCAGCTGCGGTTGGTGCGGGCGGCATCATGGAACTGATGGAGCGGCTATGTGAGCGTGTAGAGGATGTTTTGGCAATTTGAATTCAGGAGGGATTTGATGGATATTCAGTTTATGAAAGATTATTATGATTTACGATACGAAGAAACAGATGGAGAGAATCAGTTTGTGGATGAGACTGCTTATCAGGAAAAACAGTCTGAGCAATCGAAGATGGAAGACCAGCTGATGAAAATGGTGGGCGGCAGCGAATCTAATGTGTGGAAGCTGTACGAAAGCATTATGTGTGTCTATTTCGATATGGAAGAAATCATCAAGCAGGCCGTTTATTTGCAGGGAGCTTATGACCGGGAACGGATGTTAAAATGAGAATAGTAGATTGGTAAGAGCTGCCTTCGGGTAGCTCTTTTTAGATGGAGGAATATGAAAATGGCGGCTACAAGACTAATTGCGCTGCATATCAATAAAGGAAAGACGGTAGCGCAGTGTCTGGCTGACCGTACTGATTATTCTGAAAATGTAGCAAAGACGGAAGATGGAAAATACATCAGCGCGTATGCCTGTGACGCAAAGACCTGTGATGAAGAATTCCTGCTTTCCAAACGGCAGTATGAGCATATCACGGGAAGAACCCAGGCGCATGATGTGATTGCATATCAGATTCGGCAATCCTTTAAGCCCGGAGAAATCACGCCGGAGGAGGCGAACAAGGTTGGGTATGAGACAGCCATGCGATTCACAAAGGGAAAACATGCGTTTATCGTGGCTACCCATGTTGATCGTGCGCACATTCATAACCACATTATTTTTAATTCGACTACATTAGACTGCACCAGAAAATTTCGAGATTTTCGCTTATCCGGTCTTGCACTGGCAAGGCTCAGTGATATCGTCTGCCTGGAACACCGGTTGTCGGTCATTATCCGGAAGCCCTATGGAGAGCGGCAGAAGAGAACAGAATATCCGGAGAAAAAATCGCAGCGGGATGAAATCTGCGAGGCCATTGATGCAGCATTGGAAAGAGAACCAAAAAACTTCCGGGAACTGATTGAAATTTTGCAGAAAGCAGGGTACGAGTATAAAGAAGGAAAACAACCTGCCCTGCGGGGAAAAGGCCACACCAGATTTGCTCGTTTCCGCTCTCTTGGCAAAGGATATTCGGTTGAAGAACTCTGCGAAGTGATTGCCGGGAATGCGGTTCATAAAAGCAAATTTGCAGAGAAAACCCGCACAAGCGCACGGTCTGCGCAGGTGCATCAGAAGGCGGAGCTGTCGTTCCTTATTGATGTCCGTGCAAAAATGCATGCGGGCAAAGGCGCGGGGTATGCGCGTTGGGCAAAAGTCTTTAATCTGAAGCAGATGGCAAAAGCTATGATGTTCATGGAAGAGCATGGAATCAAGAGCTATGCAGAGCTAAAGGAAAAGGCAGATGAAATTTCTGAAAAATGTGATGCGCTGCTGGAATCTGTAAAAGCAGATGAGGCACGGATGTCGGAAGTGTCGGTACTGAGGAAGCATCTAATCAATTATGCTAAGACAAAAGATGTTTTTGCCGCGTATAAAGCATCCGGTTACAATCGGGAGTTCTATGAAGCCCATCGGGATATGCTGGCCTTGCGCAGCGCAGCGAAAAAGGCGTTTGATGATTATAAGAAAGAGAATGGCTCTGACAAAAAGCTCCCGCGCATCAGCGAGCTGAACGCAGAGTATGCGATGCT
>ERZ1027233.469-NODE-469-length-13730-cov-8.297477_pt1 | contig 13730 bp, 16 predicted proteins | sample MGYA00519244_ERZ1027233 | MGnify/ENA primary metagenome ERZ1027233 (study PRJEB26926, sample SAMN06164469) | human gut metagenome | biome: ENVO:00009003; feature: ENVO:2100002; material: ENVO:00002003 | host: Homo sapiens | place: USA | collected 2012 ... | reverse complement strand
TCCTTCTTCCTGCACCGGAAAAAGTCCTGGAAGACAGTGATTTCAAAAAGACCGGCAGAACGATCATAAAACAGATGATGGGCATCCAGGTGCTCCTGAATGTGGTGGAATATCATGCAGATATTTACTACAACACAAAGACAGGTGAACGGGTGCATGCTGCATTTCCAGACGGGGTTGTGGATGAAGTGAATTATGACGGAAGTATCCGGGCATTCCTGTTCCTTCTGAACAATGACTGCTGTGTTTCTATTGACAAGAGCAGGAAATTCCTGTCAGATCTGACAGGCGGGAAACTGAATATCTCCAAGGGGATGATAAGCAAACTCAGCAGGGAGTTTGCTTTAAAAACTGTGCCTGAACGCAGGGCCACATATGCAGATATGCTGCTTTCTCCCGTCATGCATACAGACTGTACAAATGCGAAAGAAAACGGAAAAAGCTGTCATGTATACGTCTGTGCAGTACCGGATGGAAAAGTCCTGTACTTTGCCCGTGAGAAAAAAGGGCATGAAGGGATAAAAGGGACGGTCACTGAGGATTATCAGGGGATCCTTGTGCACGATCACGATGTTACTTTTTATAATTATGGAGCAGATCACCAGGAATGTCTTGCCCATGTGCTGCGATACCTGAAAGACAGCATAGAGAATGAGCCGGACCGTATCTGGAACAAAGAAATGCGTTCACTGCTACAGGAAATGATCCATTTCCGAAATGGAATCCAGCTGCCCCATAAGCCGGATCCAAAGACGATCTCCGGATTTGAAAAAAGATACCAGGCAGTACTGGAAACAGCCAGAAGAGAATACGGGGACATTCCGGCAAATGATTATTACAGAGACGGGTACAATCTATTCCTGAGAATGGAGAAATACATGCGGAACCATCTGCTGTTCCTGCATGATCTCCGGGTACCTGCCACGAATAACGAAGCCGAAAGGCTTTTGCGGAATTATAAGCGGAAACAGGCGCAGGCCGTGACATTCAGAAGTTTCGAAAGCATCGATTACCTCTGTCAATGCATGAGCATGCTTGTTTTGATGCGCCGGGAAGAACCGGCAAATATATTTGACAGAGTGTCCAGGATATTTGGATAAAGAAGACCGATGGCTCTAACTATTACCAGTTTACACCATCGGTCTTCTTAAGTCCAGCTAACCCTTGAACAGTAACTTCTGCGGATCTGTATTTTAATTTTTTATTCGAAGGTTCCGGTAAATTTCCAGACCATATCCGGTTCTTCCGGGAGATAAGTTACGTTTGGACGCCAGGTTGCAATAACTTTGTCTTCTGAATTTACCCACAGACAATATTCTTCTTTATAGGAAGTATTTATAAGTCCTACGGACAAATACAGTGCTTCTGCATCCATTGCATAAGCCACGCTGTGATATCTTTTTGTAAAATCAGACGGGTAAAGATCATTACATTTCCATGCTTTGTAGCCAGCATAAAGCACTTTCTGTTCGCCGTCGATCACAGCTTCAATCTTAATTCTATATCCCTCTTTCGTAAGCACTGCGCTCTCGATCTTTCGTGGATTTTCTGTAAAAAGAATCTTGCGGTCAAATAATCTTGCAGCCTCCTGTCTGGCAGTTCGAAATGCACCTTCCGGCTGTACAAGTGACAGGCTGTTTATCTTGGTCCGAAGTGCTTTCTTTTCATCTCCCGGAATTTCTACTCTCGGTTTTCCCATTTCTTCTATCCACCAGGATGGTACAAGCTGCTCGCCTTTCCAGTTTCCTTTCTGAAGCAGAAGCTGTGCCAGTTCGGAAATCTGCGGCGCAGTCAGATACATTCCCCATCCGCCGGTATTGTGTCCTTCCGGACTTGTCAGCCAGTTGATCCTGCCTGCATGGTAAGCAGATCATAAATTGTAATATCTTCCAGTGCTTCATCATACGCCGCCGGTAACTCTTCTCTCACATAATCCAGAAGATGATCTTCCAGATGAAGTTTTCCTTCGTCTACAGCAAAACCAACACAGATACTGGTTCCGATCTTTGACAGGGAATGCATCATCTGCGGATCATTCAGTGAAAAAGGTGCCCAGGCTCCTTCCAGAACAGTCTCGCCTTTGTAGCGAACAGATATACTGTGCAGTTCAACTGTATTCTCAAGTTCTTCCAGCATTTCTGCCAGTTTTATTGGATTAAGTTCAGTTCTTGTAAATGTATCAGTCATTTTTCTCCTCCTCAGACGGCTGCCAGATAGATGTTTCAATACGGATACCGCCTTTTTTAAGATGGAATTTATTTTTGCTCCAGGCATCCGGATATTTCTGCGGAAGACGTGAGATCGCATATACAACTGTTACGTTCATAAAAAATGTGATCACCTGGAAAATATTTGTGATCGTTACGATGCTCATATCAAAAATGATCGGAAGCAGTACTACGATCAATGTGTATGTATAGATCAGAAATGGTGCACCAAAACGATTTTCCTTCAGGATTCCTTTTGGAAGCCAGCCATCCTTTGCAGCCTGTGCGATTGGATATCTGACATCATTGAATACTCCGTTCAGTGTTGTGATGATTGCCATAATCGGTCCACCGATCATAAAAATCTTGTAGACTACGGACGGCAGGATTGCCTGTGCTGCCGGAAGAATCGTCTCTACACCAGCCACCTCAACTTTGCTCTTAGAAGAATATTTTATCGTAGTTTTTGTTTGTTGTAAACAGGCAGCTTAGAGTTGTCAAAACAGGACTGCCATATGGCAGCCCCTGCTATCAAAGTTCGTTTATTTTATCCCGCAGTTTCTCGGCGAAATCACAGTTGAGTTTCATAAAAAGTTTCTGTTCCTCAGGTGTCCAGGTATCGTAGATCGTGTTTTCGATCTGGATGACTTTGTAGACGGTGTCTTCCATCAGTTTACGGCCTTTTTCGGTGAGGAAGACCATTGTATTGCGGCCTTCTCCTGGGGTAAGGTAGAGGAGGTCTTTCTGCTCCATCTTGCGGATTGCTGAATTTACGGTGGATTTTGTCAGGCAGGCTTCTTTGTAGAGAACGCTCTGGTTGCAGCCTTCCTGATGAAAATTAAAAACATACAAAATCCAGAATTCACTGTCTGAGAGATTCATCTTGAGTGCAGACTCATGGTAGGCACTCTGCATCAGACCTTCAATATAAACCCATTCTTTAAATCTTGATTCCATGAACTACGCCTCCCATCAAATATAACCGTATTTTTTCCTGTTGCGCATCAGGAAGAAGATCGACAGGATCAGTGCAAAAATTTCTGCCGCGATCACTGCATACCAGATCCCATATGGTCCGAACAGGATCGGAAGTACCAGAACACAGATCACTTCAAAAATCAGCGTTCTTCCAAAAGAAATCATCGCGGAAGTAAATCCGTCGTTCAATGCCGTGAAGAACGATGAGGCATAGATATTATATCCTGAAACAAGGAAGGAAATGGAATATACGGCAAATGCATAGGTTGTCATTTCCAAAAGTTCCGTATCGTAGCTTACAAAGATCATCGACAGCGGTCTTGCCAGAAGTTCTGCCGCTATGGTCAGAACTATGCTCATGACCAGAATGATCCTGAGGCTTTTTTTGAAGAGATTCTTCAGTTCGTTTCTGTTTCCTGCGCCATAATGGTAGCCTACGATCGGTGCGCTTCCCATCGAATAGCCGATATAAATAGACAGAAAAATAAAGTTCACATACATGATCACGCCATATGCCGCAACACCATTTGTGCCGAGCATTCGCATCAGCTGCCAGTTATACAGCATATTTACGATTGACATAGACACATTTGTCATAAACTCGGAAGCACCGTTTGTACAGGCTTTTGTGATCGCACGCAGATCCATATGTGTTTTTCCAAGACGAAGTTTACTGCTCCTTGACATGATAAAAAAGGTCAGTGGTACAATGCCGCCGATCGTCTGGCTGAGTGCTGTAGCAGATGCGGCACCTGCCACTCCCCATCGAAATACTGCGATAAATAATGCATCCAGCACGATGTTTAACACACCAGATACCAATGTTGTAACAAGTCCAAGCTGCGGACGCTCCGCTGTGACAAGAAAACTCTGAAATACATTCTGAAGCATAAACGGAACAAGGGCAAGCATCAGGATCCTGCCGTAAGTCACACAATATGGGAGCATTTCGGCATCTGCACCCAGAAACTGCGAGATCGGTCCGACAAAGATCTCACCAATTACGGTAAACAGAAGTCCCAGACCGACCAGCAGATAAACAAGCAGAGAAAAGATCTCGTTCGCTTTCTTCTTATCGCCAACGCCCAGAGTGTAGGCAACGAGGGCACTGCCTCCGGTTCCAATCATAAATCCGACCGCACCGAAGATCATCAGGAACGGCATGACAATGTTGACCGCAGCAAAAGGCTCTGCGCCGATAAAGTTTGAGATAAAAAATCCATCTACAACACCATAGATGGAGGTCAGCACCATCATAATGATGGATGGGAATGTGAAGCGGAGCAGTTTGCTGTAAGTGAAATGCTCCGATAATTCAATATGCATAAAAATCCTCCTGATATAAAAAATGTACGAAATCGTACTTGATAGCATAGTACGATTTCGTACATAATGCAAGAAGAATTTTATACATTCACAAACAATTCCTATTTCGCCGTGCTTTCTGCATCCACTGATTCCGTGTTATCTGCGCTCCAGATCAAATGACATTTCGCTGCGAGCACTTCTTCTTTCTGCTGCGCTTTCTCTGGTTCATCCTGGTAATCCCAAAGTGCAAAAGTTTCTTTTACATTCTCCGGGTCAACATAATAGACATGTTCAATCCCTGTTGGAAACGAGGTTTCATCTGTAGATTCGTCCGCTCCGCGCTCATATGCTTCCTGAAAATCCTGCAGATTCCAAAGCTCATTTTCTGTATTCGGATCGGATGGGTATTCTTTGCGGGTCCACATGGTTTCTGACAGCATATAGAACATGTTTTTCTGATCCACCGACAGAATCGATTTCATCCGTCCCAGTGGATTGACTGTAGAATATACTTTCCCGTCTTTTACGGAAATATCTGCCTCGTCCCAGGAAATATAATTCTCTTTGTCATAGTACCAGTAATGTCCGATTCCGCCTGCTGCCACTACGAGAATGACCGCCAGAAGGACAGATGCAATCCGTTTCTTACGGATCTTTCGGCGGATCTTTCGGAGTGGTTCTGCCTCTGTTTTGTTTGTCTGTGTCAAATTGTTTCCTTTCGCGGTGGCTGTCAGACGATTTTCTCTCATCATTTCTTCCTGCATCTTTCTGCAGGCGGGACACGTCTTGAGATGTTCTTCTACAAGCTGGCGGCTGTCTTCACTGACCATATCGTCCACATAAAGCGGAAGTAGGTCTTCTATGATATTACAGGTGATCTTCATGGTTTAATTCCTCCCTGATCTTCTTACATGCTCTGTGATAAGTGACTCTTGCCCAGCTTTCGCTTTTGCCAAACAGCGAGGAGATTGTGGTAAATGACAGTTCTCCGAACACACGAAGGGAAAAGACTTCTTTGTACGGCTCTGCAAGTCTGTGCAGTACTTTGTGAACCTGAAATGCCGTTTCTTTATCCGAAAAATTCTGAAGCAGATCCGGTACAAAAGTATCCTCTGTTTCTTCCTGAGATTCCGGTGCATACTTTTTATTTTTCTTCAGATAGTCATAATATGTGTTTTTGGAGATCTGACAAAGCCACACTCGCAGGTCACAGTCGCCTCTGAAATCGTCGACTTTTTTCAGGGCTTTGAAGAATGTTTCCTGTGTGAGTTCCTCTGCGATATGGGTATTATGCGAAAGCGAAAGCAGATAACGGTATACGATGGTGAAATATTGTTCGTATATCTCCTGAATATTCAGCATTGGTGTTTTCCTCCTTCACATATATGACGATGTATGTATCAGAAACGTTACAAAAAATCTCACAAAAGAAAAAGGCATTCCGATCTATGGAACACCTTTTTCTCTTTTATAAATTCCCAATCCACGTGCACGCAAGTTCTATCCATGACTGGCATTCTGGCTGGATGCAGCCGCCATCTTCGTGGCTGGTTTCTTCGTTTGCGAGACTGAGGCCGTGACCGCCTGACGGATATAGATGCAGTTCTACGGGTACTCTGTGTTTGCGCAATGCTTCAAAAAACAGCATGGAATTCTCAACCGGAACGGTATCATCTGTAACGGTATGCCACAGAAAAGTCGGCGGAGTATCCTCTGTTACCTGGAATTCCAGGGACTGTTTTTTTCTCTTTTCCGAATCATTACTGTTCTCTCCGAGCAGAGCTTCAAAAGAACCCATATGCGCAAATTTTCCAGATGTAATGACCGGATAACTGAGGATCATTCCATTTGGCTTCACCATTTCCGCATCTGTATGCAGAGCTTCTGAGATGAATTTTTCCCTCCAGAATACGCCAAGACTCGCTGCCAGATGACCTCCCGCAGAAAAGCCCTGGAGGATGATCTTGTCCGTATCAATATGGAATTCTCCTGCATGTTCTCTTAAATATGCGACCGTTTTTGCAAGCTGCATTAACGCCAGCGGATACCTCGCCGGAGCTACACTGTAGCGCAGGATCACCGCATGATATCCTCTTGCAAGATACTGCATGGCGATTGGTTCGGCCTCTCTGTCGGAGGTCATTTCATAACCACCGCCCGGGCAGATCACAACGACCGGACGCTTCCTGTCCGGGTGCATTTCCACAGAATTATCCAGAATATAGGTATATAGATCCGCAGTCTCCTGGTATCCTTCTACTTTAATCTCTATCTTTTTGTAGATCATTTAAGCCTCCGTTTCCTTACACACATCCACCCATCCGTTTGCATCTGCGACCTGTTCAAGTTCCGGGATCGTGAGTTTTACTGCGCTGTGGTCGTTGCCTGCTGCCGGGTATACGGTGTCAAATTTCTTTAAGCTTTCGTCCAGATAAACCTCAATATCATCGTTGATTCCAAACGGGCACACGCCGCCCGAGCATCTTCGGTGCGATATTCTCTGATTTTTATATCCATGATAAAACGCCCCCCTGCATTATTAAAATCAAAAATAGAGTGACATCTGTATTTTATTCCTTACAGTTGTCACTCTATCTGTATACCACGTTGAAGCGTTTTCGTCAATCACGCCGTGGATTTTTATTCCAGCTTTTTTATTTATTCAGATTATCTGGACCAAATCCAAGCGGAAGAAGTTCTTTCAGCGTGAAAATCTCATACTGGTCCTTGCTGGTTGCGAGAATAATCTGGAATTCTTCAGGATTGCAGAATTCCATCATAACCTGGCGGCAAACACCACATGGAGCTGCGTATTCTTTCATAATTTTATTCATACCACCAACCACACAGATAGCGTCAAACTCCATTACGCCTTCACTGACTGCCTTAAAAAATGCAGTTCTCTCCGCACAGTTACTTGGTGTGTATCCCGCATTTTCGATGTTACAGCCGCCATAAACCTTACCGTTCTTTGCCAGCAATGCCGCACCTACATGAAAATGTGAATACGGTACATAAGAATAATCCATCATACCGATCGCTTTTTCGATCAGTTCCTGAATCTGTTTCTGTTCCATTTTCTTCATATTTCTGCTCAACTCTTTCTTAATAGCCTGTAGCTTCTTCGTTTTTGATGATTTTGACAATACGGCTTGTGCCGAGACGATCTGCTCCAAGGCTTAAGAATTTTTCTGCATCATCCAGAGAAGAGATTCCTCCGGCTGCTTTCATCTTTACATTCGGGCCGATGTGCTCGGAAAACAGTTTGATATCATCAAAAGTCGCACCTGCCTTGGAAAATCCGGTAGAGGTTTTGATATAATCTGCTCCTGCTTTGGTAACTGCCTCACACATTTTGATCTTTTCTTCATCGGTCAGAAGGCAGGTCTCGATGATCACTTTGAGGATCTTGGAACCGCAGACTTTTTTGAGAGTGCGGATCTCTTCTTCGATCGCGTCAAACTTGCCGTCTTTTGCCCAGCCGATGTTGATGACCATATCAATCTCATCTGCACCATTTGCCAGAGCATCTTTTGTTTCGAATTCTTTTGTTGCTGTAGTCATGTATCCGTTCGGGAAACCGATAACAGTGCAGACTGCCATTTTGTCCTGCACATATTCTTTGACCTGTTTTACATATGCAGGCGGAATGCAGACGGAGGCTGTTCCATATTTGATTGCGTCGTCACAGATCTGTTTGATCTCTTCCCATGTAGCAGTCTGTGTCAGTAAAGTATGATCTACGTGTTTTAAAATTTCTTTTACATCCATGTTTTTATTATTCTCCATTCTTATTAGTTACTGTTCACTCCGTTCACAGTAACTTGGTCAAAATCCATTCCACATCACCTACGGTGATGGAATTTTGCCCTGTATATCTCGGGATTTTGCCATATTCATGGCAAAACACCTCGCGGGATACTACCTGTGAACAGTAACTCTTATTATTCATTATGCCAGTTCCAGTGCAATTTCCATCATTTTGCCGAATCCAAGCTGACGGTCCTCGGCACTTAAGGATTCTCCTGTATACAGATGATCCGAAATTGTCAGCATGCAGAGTGCTTTCTTTCCTGCTTTGGCAGCATTCATATATAATGCCGCTGCTTCCATCTCCACTGCCAGCACGCCCATATCGCGCCACAGGTCGTTTACATTGCTCATGGCATTGTAGAATACATCGGAAGACAGAACATTACCTACAACCACATTCGTGCCCTGACGTTTCGCAGTCTCTACAGCTCTGTTCAGCAGTTCGTAATCTGCGATCGGTGCGAAAGTTCCCGGCAGGCCATACTGATACGCATAATTGGAATCTGTGCAGGCACCCATACCGATCACCACATCCATCAGTTTGATGTTGTCCTGGAAAGCTCCGGCAGAACCGATACGGATGACCTGATCTACATCATAAAAATTGAACAGCTCGTAAGAATAGATTCCGATAGACGGCATCCCCATACCGCCTCCCATAACAGAAATTTCCTTTCCTTTATAGGTTCCTGTATATCCGAACATGTTTCTGACAGCATTCACCTGTCTTGGATTCTCCAGATATGTCTCTGCAATATATTTTGCACGGAGCGGATCTCCCGGCATCAGTACAGTTTTTGCAAAATCTCCTGCTTTGGCACTGTTGTGTGCAGTTGGAATATTTGTCATCTTACTCCTCCTTTATATTAATTTCGTTTTTGCTGTAATATCATTCCCCAGATTAGGCGGATATTTATAATCCGTCAGATCAGCGTAATGTGCTGAAATCCTTTTTCCCTTAATATATCAGCCAGGTAAGCCAGATACTCCTGGTTTGGAACCTGGTAATGCGAATACTGCTCCCTGACTCCCATCGGACGGTATGCAATGATCTTTACGCGGATATCGTTGATCTTGAGATATGGTGCAAGAAAATCTCCCATCTCACGGATACTTCTCTCTGTATCATAAAGATCCGGTACGATGACCGCTCTTACTTCATAAAGCTTGGAAGTTTTTGCCAGATATACAGCATTCTTCAACACCATTTCATTTGTAAAATCGGTGACCTTCCTGTGCTCGGCAGCTTCAAACGCTTTGATATCCAGCATTACGCCGTCTGATACTTCCATCAGTTCCGGATAATCCTCAAACGGGATCATGCCGTTGCTGTCGATCAGTGTCCCCAGTCCGTCCTTCTTTGCCAGGCGGAACAACTCTGTCAGGAACTCCGGCCAGAGCATGCACTCTCCCCCTGAAACACTAAGACCTCGGATGAACGGAATCTGCTTCTTAACTTTTGCATAGACTTCTTCCGGTGTCATCTCAAAGGTTCTCGGAGAACTGTCGTTGGGACAGACGTGGATGCAGGTATCACACTGTACACATTTCGATGGATCGAACGCCACTTTGCCATTCTCATCAAAAGACAGTGCACCTGCCGGGCACTGTTTCACACAGGTACCGCATTGTACACATAATTTCCTTGTTTCCGGATTGTGGCAGTATTTGCAGTTGATATTACATCCCTGCAGGAACACTGCCGTCCGGTTACCCGGACCATCCACACTGCTGAACGGGATGATCCGGTTCACTACTGCTTTCATTTAACGTACCTTTCTCTCCAGGATATGTCCGTTTCTTGCAGCACCAAGCCCCAGAGCTGTGGTATCCTGCAGAACAGCCTCTCCGTTTGCAAGTTTCTCAAGTTCAGAACGTTTTACAAGATATCCTGTGACACGGATCACATCGCTGTCGCTGGAATAGAAGGACAGGTAACGAAGATCCATCTTGAAGGAGCCCTTGATGATATCCAGTACATACTCCGGATTGCGATGAACAGTCATATCGATCGGGAAGATATCGCCGGTTCCTGAAGTAAAGTATTTGTGGAACTTTCTCAGCACGTTGAGCTGATCGATCAGTTCTTCCGGTTCCTCGCCGATCGGGATACGTGTTCCCGGAGTTACATTCTCATCCTCAGCAAGTCCTACCTGTGCATGAAGGAGGAAATGTCCGCCGGTTCCTTCACAATATTTATTCTTGTGGTTCAGATTAAATTCCTTGATGATCTCCATGATCTCCACACCCAGATCATTGGCTGCTTCATCATGTCCGAAACGTCCCTTGAGACCTTCTTTTTCGAAAAGGATATTGACACAGTCAGCAAGACCTACCAGACCATACATGCCGGAGAAACGATCTCTGTGGATAAATCCTTCTTTTGCCAGGAAGTTATTCTCAAAGAATCCGCTCTCTTCTACCTCGAACTTGATTCTTGCATCCATGTAACGAGCCATGATATCCAGTACATATGGAAGTTCACGTTCTTTGAAATCCTGGATGTTCTTTGCTCTCTTGGCAATGTTTCCAAGGACCAGACGGCAGAGGGTATACGCACCGCCGCCAAGCAGAAGGCCATTGTAGCAGCTGGCGATCACATAATTCTCACCAAGCTCGCTCTTGAACATCTTGTGGTTGGCAAAGCTTGGTTTTGCGCTGTGCATTGCACAGTCGATCGCTTTGAGAGCAAAATCATCCGGAGTAATGTCTTCGTCATATTTGAAGCTTAAGTTCGGAACTGCATTTTCCAGTTCTTTCTCAGCTTCCAGAAGCAGACGTCCTGCCTTGGTCTCTCTCGGTCCGATGTTTGCATGTGAGAAGGAATCGAGGATCGTGCGGTCCATCTGTGTCAGGAACAGCTTCAGCATCTTTTTTGCCTGAGCTTCATCGACGGTATCGATGTATGGCTCCAGTAATTCATCCAGCTGTCCTACGTAAACCGGGTAATTGGTAACACTCGGTACATGTTTATAAAAGATCATCAGGCTGTTCAGTGCCTCATAGAGATCGGTCGGCGGATCGAGCTGCAAGAATTTGCTTCCTTCTTTCAGGAATTTCGCATAATCCGGGATAATGTAACGCGGACGCATCGGCGCATGTCCTTCAGACAGGTCGCAGATACATTTGCGGTCGATCGGTACATTCAGAAGCTCATCCAGTCCTTCCGGAAGATCAAGTACTTCCATCAGAGAATCTGCCTGATTTGCAAGGCAGGTCAGCTTCTGTTCATGAGTCAGCGTTGCGCTCTCTATAATTTCCAGAATGTTTTTTCTTGTTTCATTGACTCTTTCCATAGAAATGTCACGCATAGTAATTCCTCCTAAAATACTATAAAAAACTATTATTTTCCCTCAGTTGTCTTATCTTATTTATACCATATTTCCTGTAAACAAAAAAGAACAAATGTCTTTTTTTGCTGTCAAAAAAAGTGCTGCAAAAACTGTTTTCAGTCTTTTACAGCACTCTTTGCTCCACTTGTACCGTTTATTTGGATTTTACAAAAATCTTTCCGTTGGCTGCCGGTGTGTGAGCCTTACCAACAAACAGTACCAGTGCAATGATCGTTACCACATATGGAATCATGGAAATCAGGTTCGGGGATACCACATTGCTCTGTGCTGCCAGAGATTTGATACCACTGCAGAGACCAAACAGAAGGCATGCCTTTGTTGCGCCCTCCGGTGAGAATTTACCAAAGATTACAGCTGCGATCGCAATAAATCCCTGTCCTACAATAACGCTTGGACGGAACTGGTTGATGGTTGCCAGAGTTACGAATGCGCCGCCAAGTCCTGCAAAAAATCCTGACAGGATCACACAGGTATAACGAACTTTGTAAACATCGATTCCCAGAGATTCACATGCTTCCGGATGTTCTCCGACTGCACGGAGGTGTGCTCCGAATTTTGTCTTGTAAAATACAAACCAGCACACAAATGCAAGAATGAATACCAGATACGCTACTGCGTAAACATTTAATACGTTGTTCCAGAATGAACCTGTCGGGAAGACACCCTCAAACAGCTTCGGAAGCTTGCAGCTTGGGTCCATAGCCGGTGTATCTGATGAGTTATTATACATTGCCTTGCAGAGAAACAGTGCAAGTCCAGGTCCCAGGAAGTTGATCGCTGTACCGGCGATCGTCTGGTCTGCGTGGCAGGAAATACATACAAATGCATGGATCAGGCCGAACAATGCGCCCGCCAGTCCTGCACATAAGAATGCGATCCAGCCGTTTCCGGTAGTCAGGCCCATTACCGCTCCGGTGAATGCACCAATTGTCATCATACCTTCGATACCAATGTTTACAACTCCACATCTCTCAGAAAAACAGGAGCCAAGTGCCGCCAGAAGAAGCGGCGGTGTTGCGATCAGAGTCGCATTGATCAGAAGACCAAGGTCTTTAATTAATCCGTTCATCTTATTTAGCCTCCTTCTTCTTTGCAGCATTCAGTACGAATACTTTGAATACGTGTGAGATGGCGATCAGGAGAACAACACATCCCATGATAATATCAACAACTTCAGACGGTGCCTTTACGATACTGAGCTTGGAACCGCCATATTTCATTGCACCATAGAAGATACCGGAAAAGATACATCCAATCGGGTTGGATCCTCCGATCAGGGCAACGGTGATACCTTCAAATCCAAATCCTTCCTGTCCTGCAAACTGGCTCAGACGACCTGCCATACCAAGTACCTGAACCGCGCCGCCGAGACCGGATAAGAGACCTGAGATTCCAAGTGCAGTCAGCACAGAACCATCTGCATTGATACCGCCATACTGTGCACAGTTTCTGTTAAATCCTACGGCTTTTAATTTGTATCCAAGTGTTGTCTTCTCGATGATGACCCAGATAACTACTGCTGCGATCACTGCGAACAGAATGCCCCAGTGTGCTGCATTACAGTCCAGAGCCTTACGGATACCCTCCGGAAGAAGAAGTCTCGCGTTTTCGGCGATATCCAGTGTCGCTTCACTGCTCTCTCTGTGGATTCCCGGAAGGTTTACCACATAGTTGGACAGATAAAATGCGATCCAGTTAAACATGATAAAGGACAATACTTCGTGAATACCTCGTTTTACTTTGAGGACACCTACGATCAGAGACCATATACAGCCGGCTGCTGCTGCCGCCACCAGGCATACAAGTGCATGAAGGACCGGCGGAAGCTTGAGGACAATACCAAGTACACAGGCTACCAGACTGCCGATTACGAACTGGCCTTCTGCTCCGATGTTAAATACACCTGTTCGGAAGGAGAAAGCCACACTCAGTCCGGTAAAGATCAGCGGGCTCGCATAAACCAGAGTCCACACCAGATATTTCGGTTTGCTGAAAATACTGTCAAACAGCTTGCCATATGCTACCTGTCTCTTATACACATCTGACGCTGCCGACGAACTCTAGGGTGTAG
>ERZ1027233.439-NODE-439-length-14441-cov-8.163075_pt1 | contig 14441 bp, 10 predicted proteins | sample MGYA00519244_ERZ1027233 | MGnify/ENA primary metagenome ERZ1027233 (study PRJEB26926, sample SAMN06164469) | human gut metagenome | biome: ENVO:00009003; feature: ENVO:2100002; material: ENVO:00002003 | host: Homo sapiens | place: USA | collected 2012 ... | reverse complement strand
AATCATTCATTTTCAGACCGACCACATATTGACACGCTTCGTTTTTCCCCCCTTATAAGCACCTTCTGTAGAATCGAATCCTGATTCCTGTGGAAGATTCAAATGGAACAAGTTATCCGTCTGATCGACGAAAGTCTGATCACGCACTGTTTTACGATAATTATTTATAAATATATTACGCATGATGGTGTACATCCATCCTTTAAAATTCGTATCTGGAGTAAACTTCTCTTCGTTGTCCAAAGCTTTAAGTGAAGTTTCCTGCAACAAATCATTAGCCTCTTCTCTGTCAGCTGTCAATTTAAATGCAAAGCGAAATAATTCGGTTTGTATACTTAGTAAATGCTGTGTAAAGTCGACTGTCTTCATATTAATCTATTTTTAAGTTGTTATTTTCTGTTTTTGTTTTCTGTTGCAATATTAACGACTTCTTATAAAAGTCACGACAGAAAAACTAACAACAAAGGGGGTATAAACTATCAAATAACAGTTTTTACCCCCTAAATTAACAGTTAACAGGTGGTTTCGTTTTAACTTTTAATTAGCCGGTATCCCTCCACCGGTCCCAGCATTACCTCCTCCACTTTTCAAATCATCATTATTAATGCTTCGCGCTGCTTTTTTTACCTGAGCCTTCAACTCCCCAAAGCGCCAACTAATATTAAATCCATAATAACGCATCGGAATTCTGGTAGAAGTAGAAGAGCAGAAAGTAGAAGTATTGATATTATTCTTAAAAGTAATATATTTATTAAATAAATTGGACGAGTTAAGAGAAATAGTCAGCCTCTTTTCCTTCAAGAAAGAACGACTGAACCCTATCGCATAATAATAGAAAGAGGAACTTTTACCTTGCAAAGAGATATGCGGAGTACCACCCCCTCCATTCAGACTCAGACGCAGGTCCCAAGGCAGAGTCTGCTGAAAGCTTCCGAAGAGATTTCCTTCCCAGCCATGATTCTTTAAATCAAGCCCTGAACTTCTATAATCCACATAAGCTCCCCGTCCATTGATATTAAAGCGGGTTTTAGGAGACATATTCCAGTTCAGGAACAAAGACAAATTAATATTCTTACTTTTTCCTATATTATCATAGGTAGAATTCATCACACCATCTTTTATAAAAGAGTATTGCTCTATACCATTATTGACAAAAGAATAATTAGCACTGACATTTACATTAAATTTCTGCGAGAAACTACCGAAAGTAACACTAAGCGAATGGGCCTTTTCACTTTCCAAATCAGGATTACCGTAACTGATCGCAGTGGGGTTGCTGGTGTCAGTAAACGGATTCAAAAACCAAATACCCGGCCGACTGATACGCATATTATAAGATGCCCTCAAACTTTGAGTAGGAGCCAATTGGTAAGAGAACATCAAGGATGGAACCAAATCATCAAACTGAGCATCAAACTTCTCATCCTTATTTTTATAATCCGCATCCATAAATGTATGCTCATAGCGAATTCCCGCCTTTCCACCGAGTTTTTTGTACTTCATCTGATAGCCCAAATAAGCAGCCAGAATATCCTGCTTATGATCATATTGCGTGCTCATATCCTGATCATACTTATATTCTCCGGTTTTATCGGCCAGATAATATTTACCATCACTTTTACTTCTACGAAAAATATACTTTATACCAGTTTCAATGCTGTGTATCGAATTTATCGGATTGGTATAGTCCAATTGAGCCGTATGCTCTTGTGTGCTGGCATCATTTTTAAAATATTGGTTTTGCAAAAGATAAGGAACATTCAACGTATCCTCATAATCCGTATTCGCCTCACTGTTATTGGGTGAATGGCTAAAACGATAAGAAAAAGTAAGAAGTTCCCCTTTCTTTTTGAACGAATGCTGATAATCCATATTGCCCCCCACTTCGCCAAAGCCCGATTCATTATTTCCTAAAGAACCGTAACCGTAAACCGGATTACCGGCATAATTAGTCATCTGTGTATTTCCAATCCTCTTATTCGTAAAATTGCCAGTCATCAGATTCATAGAAAAACTGATCAGATTCAAAGTGTCAATCTCATAACTTCCTTCCAGACTGCCAAATTGAAAATTGCCATAGCTCTTGCTTCTTCGATGCGACTCCAAAAATTTATTTTCCTGAGATGTGAAATCCTCACGATATGAATCTTCAAATCCCTTTTGAGATCCCTGGTAGTTATAAGAATAATTACCGGTAACAGTGAACTTGCCCGACTGAACCGTACCATAACCGCCACCATACACACGCGTATTGCTTGCACCACCATTCAATGTCACCGTATATCCTTCCATTCCAGCTCCTATAGTGATAATATTCAAGATGCCCGCCACCCCTTCCGCGTCATATTTAGCCCCAGGCTCGGTGATAACCTCTATAGATTTAATGGAATTGGCCGGCATACTCCGCAATACCTCGGTAGGATTATTGCTCATCATGTTATTCGGCTTGCCATTAACATGCACTTTAAACTTACTGCTACCGTTTACTTGAATTTTATCCTCTCCATCTACAGTCACCAGCGGAACTTTACGGAGCATTTCAAGAGTCGTATTGGTTTTAGAATCCGGATCATCCTCTATACTATACGTCACTTTGTCTATTTCTGCCTTTACCAAAGGTTTCTGCGCTACCACCTCCACTCCTTTCAACATTTCAGTCGCTTCTGCTATCAGGATCTTACCCAAATCAACATTCTTACGATTGGTCGATATCGAGAATTCCTTCTGTACAGGAGACTTTCCTACAGAAGTAAAATGAATGAGATAAGTCCCCGGCACGGCAAGCCGTTCGTCAAACCTGCCGTCCGCTCCTGTCACAGCCAATTTCACCGGCTTTGCAGGATTATTCTTCAATGAAATACGGATTGTAGAATACGGTTCCCCTTCATTAGACAAAGAATCTAATAAGATTCCCTTGACTGAGAACTGGCCTTGGACAACCTTTTGCGCCTTCGCCGTAAATGACAAACTTGCTACAAGCAAGATAATGCCCCATAAAATGTTGTGTTTCATATATCAATAATGAGTTTGTGTTTGTTACAAAGGTAGGTAAACGATAGCAAGTAGTTTATTTTCAGACGTTAAAGAAGCCTATATATTATCTACCAGCGAGTATAAGGATTCTTCATCAAAAAAGAATTATAATAACGAATATCTCCCGTTACCTCTTTTTCGATGAAATGGGGCTTTTTGAACAATTCGTCCTCGCTATTCAGTTCCACTTCCGCTACAGTCAAGCCCTCATTCTCACCATAAAACTCATCCACTTCAAAGATATGCTCTCCACTTTTCACCAAATACCGGATTTTATCAATCACCCCAGGCTCACACAGTTTCATCAACTCTTCGGCCTCTTGCAAACTGATCTCCTTCTCCCACTCATAACGACTTGTACCGGAGTCATTGGAAGCCCCTTTGATAGTAAGATACCCTTTATTATCCCGAATACGCACCCGGACAGTTCTTCCACGAGCACTACAGATATAACCTTGCACAATATGACTATGCGCATAAGCCTCTAGTTTATAACTGTCATCCTTTACTAAAAATTTTCGTTCTATTTCTTGTCCCATAGCGTTTTAATATATAAAAAAGCCCCGCAAAGAATAACCTCAGCAGGACTTCACTATTTCTTCTTCTTCTGTTTTTATCCATACATGGCATAGCCTACCATAATAACAAGGGCTAATACGATTAATCCGATGAACAGACCTTTTACAATCCTATTTGCTTTCTCTTCTTCCCGCTTACTATAAGCAGCTTTCTTATTCTTTCCCATAAGTATTTCATTTTTAAGATTAAACCATCTCCTTTGAATATCCCAAAAGTACAAAGTTTCTAGAAGAAAACAAATAAATTACGAAGAAATTACTAATTCTCCGAACCGGAAAACTCCATCAAGTATGCCTTGATAAAGCCATCAATCTTTCCATCCATCACTCCGTTCACATCCGAAGTTTGAAAATTAGTACGATGATCCTTCACACGACGGTCATCAAAAACATAACTGCGTATTTGTGATCCCCATTCAATCTTCTTCTTGCCTGCCTCCACCTTGGCCTGTTCTTCCATGCGGTGCTGCAATTCCTTATCATATAAAATTGAGCGCAACTGGCGCATCGCATTTTCCTTATTCTTCGGCTGGTCACGGGTTTCAGTATTCTCAATCAAGATTTCCTCTTCCTCACCGGTATATGGATCTTTATATTGATAACGCAGACGTACTCCTGATTCCACCTTGTTCACATTCTGTCCGCCGGCCCCCCCCGAACGGAAAGTATCCCAAGACATACGGGCAGGTTCAATTGTCACTTCAATACTATCATCCACCAACGGCGTTACAAACACAGAAGCAAAAGAAGTCATCCGTTTCCCCTGAGCATTATAAGGAGACACGCGCACCAAGCGGTGAACTCCATTCTCACCTTTCAGATAACCATACGAAAAACTGCCCTCAATATTCATTGTCACCGTCTTGATTCCGGCCTCATCCCCATCCTGAAGATTAGCCACGCTCACTTTATAGCCATTGGTCTCCGCCCAACGCATATACATACGCATCAGCATGGAAGCCCAATCCTGACTTTCAGTACCACCAGCACCACAATTAATTTTCAATACACAATCCATTTGGTCAGCCTCCTGGCGAAGCATATTCTTCAGTTCCAATGCCTCCACCGCAGTGACAGCCTTTTGATATGCTGCATCCACTTCTTCTTCGGTAACCAAATCGTCTTTACAAAAGTCAAAAGCCAATTCCAGTTCATCTGCCATCGTCTTTACCTCACGGTAACCGTCGATCCATTTTTGCAGATCTTTGACCTTCCTCATTTGTGCTTCTGCTTTCTTGGCATCATCCCAAAAACCGGGCGCCTGCGTACGCAGTTGTTCTTCTTCCACCTGAACCAGTTTATTTTCTATGTCCAGATATCTTTCAAGTGCCGCAGTACGTTCTTTTACGTCTTTCAGTTGCTCTATTGTTATCATCTTGAGAATTTTTGCATTTCAGGATGCAAAGATAGTGGAAATCTATTCATTTTCCCATTATTCTTCGTACATCTTTTCTATTTCGGCAGCATAGTTCTTGTTCAGCACATTACGTTTTATTTTCAACGTATTGGTCAGTTCACCACGCTCCATACTGAAAGGATGGGGCAACAAGGTAAACCTCTTGATCTGTTCATAATGTGCAAACTGCTGCTGCAGTGTATCAATCCGCTCTTTAAACAAATCGATAATTTCCGGTTTCTGCAACAGTTCCTCCATACTTTCATAGCGAATACCTTTTTTTGCGGCATACTCTTTCACCAGTTTATATTCAGGAATAATCAAAGCAGAAACAAATTTACGTTCATCGGCAATAATAGAAATCTGATCGATATAACGGTCTACCACCAATTTGGCTTCAATGGCTTGAGGAGCGATATACTTTCCGTTTGAAGTTTTAAACAAGTCCTTGATACGCTCTGTAAGGAACAAATGCTCATCTTTTATATAACCCGCATCACCGGTATGGAACCATCTGTCTTCAGTAAACGCCGCCTTCGTAGCAGCTTCCTTTTTATAATAGCCATGAGTGATTCCTTCACCACGTAACATTATTTCGTTATTCTCCCCTATTCTGACCTGCACATGGGGCATGATACGCCCCACCGAACCAACCACATGGTCATTATCATTCTCACAAGCAACCGTTGCAGTAGATTCCGTCAATCCATAACCGGCTACCATATTAATTCCCACCGACAAAACAAACTCCTGTACAGCCGGTGGAATAGCCGCACCGGCAGTAGGGAAGAAACGCCCGTTTTCAATGCCAATAGTCTTTTTCAACAAGCTATAGATCGTTTTCTCATAAAATTTATATTTCATGTGCAATACAGGCGGAGGAGTCAGCCCTTTGTACACATAATCCAAATTATGTTCACGCCCCACTTTAATAGCATCCAGCATCAACTTCTTTTTCAATCCGGTTGTCTCATTGATTTTTTCTTGCACGCCGGCATACACTTTCTCCCAGAAACGGGGAACACTGCACATAGCCGTAGGACGGATCTCCTTTATTGTCTTCTGGATATCAGCAGGACGCAAGTTGATAGACAAAGTACACCCCATCGAAAGACACCAGCAAGTCCATGCACGCTCAAACACATGAGTAAAAGGAAGGAAATTCATAATCACATCCTGATCACCCAATTGAGGGAAACGTTCATCATGTGCCGGAATGGCCGCCTCATAGCAAGAATGATGCAACATCACCCCCTTGCTGTCTCCGGTTGTTCCACTGGTATAAAGAATATTGGCAAGATCACCATTACCCGACTCTGAAGTACGCTTGTCTACCTCAGCTTGATGCGGATGCGCCTCACCCAATTTCAGAAAGTCATCAAAATAAATGGAAGTCTGGTCCCGCTCATCACGCTTTACCTCCCTGTCGAAAATTATAATCTGTTTCAGTTGGCTTCCCAGTAGCATAACCCGGAACGCCACATCATATTGCAACTGTTCACCTACAAAAATATAACGTATTTCGGCATCACCTACCATATAATGTACCTGCGCCTCGGAACTGGTAGCATAAAATGGTACAGTAACAGCCCGTACCCCAAAAGCTCCAAAGTCCACATACAGGCATTCCGGTTTATTTTGAGAAAAAACTGCTATATTTTCCTGTATGCCTATACCTAATTCTATCAATGCATTCGAAACTGTTTTTACAGTTGCGGCAAACTGGTTCCAAGAAACCGGAATCCATGTTTCTGTTTTATAATCGCGGTAACGCAACGCTACACGATCACCATATTTCCCTGCCTGACGTTGTATCAGGACAGATAAGAAAGAACTACTCATTCCAAAGATTTATTTTTAATTCATCGGCAAAGTTATCGTTTAATTTGGAATTATCCTCTATAAACAGGCATTAATTTTCCCAACCAGTCAAAGAGTTAGAAGAAATCAGCCGAAAGATTTAGTTGCATATCTAACTTAATTACCTACTTTTTTCATCACCGTTTACCACGCAAAAATAGTATCTTTGCAACACATTAAATTATTAAAATCAAGATGATTGATATAGAATATTACACTTCCGAAGCAACCACATTGCTGAATTCGTTAATCGGTATCCCCTCATTGAGCCGGGAAGAAGAAGCTGCCGCTGACTTTCTGCAGAACTATATTGAAGAAACAGGTATCATGACCGGTCGTTCGGGCAACAACATTTGGTGTATCAGTCCGATGTTCGACCTCAACAAACCGACTATTTTACTAAATTCCCACATCGATACCGTAAAACCGGTAAACGGATGGCGGAAACATCCTTTCACTCCGAAAGCCGAAAACGGAAAGATTTACGGTTTGGGAAGTAATGACGCCGGCGCCAGTGTAGTATCCTTATTTCAGGCGTACCGCCATCTCTCTACAACCGAGCAGGCATACAATCTGATCTTTCTTGCCTCATGTGAAGAAGAAGTTTCCGGAAAAAACGGAATAGAAAGCGTATTGCCCCAACTACCTCCCATCACCTTAGGCATAGTGGGTGAACCGACAGAAATGCAGCCTGCTATTGCCGAAAAGGGATTGATGGTGCTGGATGTTACCGCATACGGCAAAGCCGGACATGCCGCACGCAATGAAGGAGTGAATGCTATCTACAAGGTACTGGAAGACATTCAGTGGTTCCGTGATTATAAATTCCCAAAGGAATCTTCCCTGCTGGGGCCTGTCAAAATGAGCGTGACACAAATAAATGCCGGCACGCAGCATAATGTCATCCCCGATACTTGTACTTTCGTTGTGGATATCCGCAGTAATGAATGTTACTCTAACGAAGAACTATTCAAAGAAATAAGTGCCCATCTAAAAAGCGAGGCGAAAGCTCGTTCTTTCCGCTTGAACTCATCTCATATCGGTGCCGAGCATCCCTTTGTGAAACGCGCGGTAAAACTAGGACGTGCACCTTTCGGTTCTCCTACTTTGTCCGATCAGGCATTGATGAAGTTCCCGTCTGTCAAAATCGGTCCGGGAAAGTCCTCCCGTTCACACACGGCTGATGAATATATCATGGTTTCGGAAATTGAGGAAGCGATAAGGCTTTATATCGAGATGCTGGACGGACTGGTGCTGTAAACGACTTACAAAGACGCTATTTCCCCTATAGACAGACCGGTAACCTGTGCAATTACATCAAATGCAATACCGGCCTGCTTCATTTTTTTTGCATTCTTGAAGCATTCTTCCTTACGACCTTGCTCAAGACCTTTTTCAAGGCCCTCTTTAAGACCTTCCTCACGCCCTTTTTTCAACTGGGTAGACATCACGCTGTACCAGTCGCGGAAATTCTTCAAACTTTCCCAATACTCGCCTAACTCCTTAGGATTGAACTTAGCTATCTCGGCAGCCTCGAAAAGACGGTCGAACACACGGTTCTGCAACGCACGCGGACGCTCGAACAGGGAAGACAGGTTACGCAGAACGAACAGCCATTTGTCGAACATGCTCTCCAACTCATCCTCCTTCTTGTTGAACTTCGGCATTTCAAGATAGATAAAAGTAAGCTTGTCATAAAATACCTTATGGGTGTACAGGTCCACCAGCTTCACTTCGTGGTGGAAATAGTCCCCGTCCGTATCATTGAAAGTGAAATTAAGGATGCCGATGATATAAACAGCTTTCAACTCATAATCCCATTTTCCCCGTTGGGACTGTTCACGGATAGGGAAAGTAGCATAATACACACTGCGGTCTTTAAAGAACTGCTGCTCACCACGCTGCATTTCCACCAGGAATTTCTCGCCCTTCTCGTTTTCGCAATATACATCAAACACCGCACGGCGGTCATACTCCTGCGTATCCAGATGCTCCGCATTCAAATAGGTGACATCCTTCACAGTCTCTTCCTTGAACAGAAGCGCGTTCAGGAAACTGATAAGAAGTTCCTTGTTCATTGCCGTGCCGAAAAGCAGCTTGAAGCCGAAATCGGTATAAGGGTTGATGTATTTATCCTGTATGCCTTCTGTTCCCATATCTATCCGAGGTTTAATAAGTTATGATACAGGACAAAAGTAATCAATATACTGCAATTCCCCGTCTTAAAAGAAAGATTTAACTATTTATCGCCTCCTCCACTTGACATCATCCAAAATCACAGTCGAAAAGTTATCACATAAATTCATTATTCAATCCTGTTACAGTCTGTCCTTCCATTACTCATCAAACGGTTTCTGATACCCTAAGAGTTTCCGTTCAATTAAAAAACAGATCAAACTCTTTTTTATACTTTCCAAAAGAGAAAACATAAGGATTAAATTCAACAGATTCCGTGACATCAACCAATTGATTATAATCAGACAGAATCTTTTTCACATCATCTATATCATATCCGTCAGGCATATACACCGGGTGTAAATGATCAAAGTCCGCCAAGTCGTTCGTCAACAAGTTGGAGGCTATCCCCTTGCCGGAATCCAATCCGGGATGAGGAGTAAAGAAAGAAAAAAAGACTTCAATATTGTTTGTTGGAGTCCAGTCCCTGATATAAGGTAATATGTTCTGCAAATAGTTTTTAGACATTCCCGGATACAATACCTGTAAAACCGGTCGTGCTGTTATATGATATCGGGCACATAAATCCATTGCTTTAAACACGGTTTCGGTCCAAATGCCCGAACGGCTTTTCAATGAAGATACAAGGTGCTCATTTTCAAAGCTCTCCACTCCCATAATCAGATGAGTAACCCCGAATTCTCTCAAGACAGATATGGACTGTTCATTCACCCGGTCAATTCTTGTTTCCGCTATCACCTTCTTGAAAGATAACCGGAAGTCACATGCTGCTAGGATATGTGGTGACTGCAAAATATCATCGTCTATGATTTTCAATATTTGCCGATTAGCAAGACGCTTCAAATCGGAACGGACTACCTCGACAGACCTGTGTGAACAAACTCCTGCATTCCAAATGCGGCGCAGTGAACAGAAATTACAATTGTACACGCACCCGAAAGTGATCTCATAACATACCGGATCGTTCCGATAACAATCAAACAAAGGTAAATCCCAAATATCGCCCACTTCGAAATCAATATCATACTGCCTTCTGCCTTCCACGATCCTATCCAAAGGGAATTGGTCAAACATTCCGGCAAGAGGAGCCCCTTTGATAATTTTGTCAAAACAAGGATAATTCGTTGATATTCTCTCTGCATTCATGCTGGCAAAAATTCCCCCAAGGATTACATAACACCCCTCGCTCTTGGCTATCTGCGCTAATTTCACGGCATGGGGGAAAGTTGCCGTATTGGATGTGATCAGCACAAAGTAAGGTTGCTCTCCCTGCAAATGCCTAGAGAAAGACTGCTTTGTCCTTCCCTCTACATACAATGAAAGACGGAACTTCTTGTCCAGTTCCAAAAATCTGATCAAATAGGGGAAAGTCAATGCCAACGCGTATTGATGAGAAACGATTTGGTATCCGCTTGAAGGCTGAACCAGGCATAATCTGTCGGAAAAAACGGGCATAGTGCACTATCTTATATAGGGTGAAGTCTTGGAACTGACGAATTTCTGTATCATGTCTAGTTCAATGTCAGTAATATTAACCGACAGGTTCAGCAAGGCCAACAGCTGCCTGATGTGTTGCTTACTAATGTCTTCACAGCGTTGCAAATCGTCTCCCCAACTTACCTGACGGTCTAGGTGAGTATAAAGTTTCCGCCCCTGCTCCAGTTCCATCTTGTACGCATCGTAAAAATCAGAGCCTTTTGAATATACAACACCCGGTTTCGTCCGATCCTCCCTTGTTACAAGAACCATATTATCTGAGAATTCCCTTTTGAATATGGAGAAGTGATTTTTCAGATAGACATCAATGTTCAAGGTTCTTCCGTAAAAATAAGCTGCTATGATGGTTGCCAGCAAATCGCATTTTACATTCGCTTGGGTAACCACATTACCCGGAGTCACTAAATTACTGTATGTCGCGTACATCCGGCAGACATTCTCGTCCCGTGGATCAAGAATATAGATGCAGACATGCATGGTCCGATGCTGTTCTTCACACAGATTCATTAAGCTAGGCAGAGTGATGTCTCGAGTGTAGCGTCCGCTTCCCCCGTCATACCACCATTCATGGGTGTTTGTCCTGCATTCGCGGTGATGATTATTGATTTGATAGGGCTGCAATACTTTAAATTCACCTATTTTCATCTTTTTGGGAGATGCCCAAACCAGCAAGCCACCCAGTATAACTGCGACAGACAAGGAAGAGAATAAGGTTTCGAGTATGGACTTCCATAGCAAGTACCTGGTTTCACCGGTAGCCAGATTTGGATAAATCACATAATGCAGGACTAAAAAAAGACCGCCCAACAATCCAATGATTACTATCCCGAATTTTACCTTATTGGATATCATTTCCAATTCCTCTAGTTCCATGATAAATTGTTTTTCTTTGTTTTTACATTGTATGGTATCAAAGGCACTAAAAAAGCGAGGAAAGAAACCGCTCCATTATGGGAAGCATTTTCTTTCCTCGCTTGAAAATAGTCTTATGGTAAAGAGGGTGTGCCAAGGTGACAAGGCACACGCCTTTTTATCTAATTAAAACGGAACTCCTATCAAGGTTTTGCATTTCTGATTACTTCGATAGTAAAGTCGAATGAAGTAGTACCCCAGTCATGCTTGTATGCGACGGTTACAGTAACTACCTTTTCGTAGATTGTACCGGTCGGGTCGATTGTACATTTCAATTTACCGTTTTCAATTGTCCAACCTTCTGTCTTTGTAGAGAAGGTAAGTCCTGTTGATGAAGTAGCTGTTCTATACAATGACTGTTCAGCAGCAAGCAAATCGAATTTACCATCTTTTACATTGTACTTCACAACATCCTGGTCAATATAGTCTTTCAGAACCAATGAGTTCCATACAGATGTCTTCTTGTCAGCACCTAATACAGTCTTAGCATAAGTTACGAAATCAATTACTGTATTCTTAGCCAAAGTTGCATCATAAAACTTGCCCAAGTTAGCTGTTCCTGCGAATGCTTTCAACGGGCTTTGAACCTTCCATGTATCAGTTCTGTAGAAGTTATCTTTAGCTACAGTACCATCATACAGGTCAATCTTCAATTCCTTAACCTTGGCTGCATCTACTGGTGCAGTGAACTTAACAGTGTTGCCTTCGAATGTCAATGTACCCGCAGTTATCAAACCTTTCACATAATCATTCTGCTTTTCAGCATCCAAGTTAAAGGCAAGAGTAGCATCAGTCGGAATTACAGTGTACATGTCATCGAATACATTTGATTCCAATGTATAAGTTGTCTTGTCTGCACTCCATTTACCAATGATAGTCTGTGCTTTATATTCTTCCTTAACTGTTGCGCTGAAGTTACGAGTTACAGAAACATCTGTCAATGTCAAAGCAAAATACTTAGCATCATAGTTGTTCCATACTGCATAAGGCATTTTGTTCTTACCAAATGTACCATTCCAAGCACTAAACTTATAAGTCTGTCCACTAACCTGAGCTTCAGGAGAAACATACAATGTTGTTTTCGGCAACTTAGCCTTAGCTCCAACCATCAAGAACAGAGAGTCTTTATCTGCATTGGTTCCGCCATTTCTGTAATACAACAAGATGTCACCGTCAGCAATAGTCAATTCATCTGAATCAATGTTAGAAGCCATTTCTGCTACTCCATTTGTTTTAGAAACTTGCTCATATGCCTTAGTTTCTTCGTTATAAGCATACAACGGCAATAAATAATTCTTCCAAGAGTAATTATCACCAGCCACAACGTCACGACCACCAACTTCCGATTCAAACTTACGCACATTCAAAGAAACAATCTGAGTCTTAGTAGCATAGTCCAAAGCCAGTGTACCTTCATTAGGAATCAAATCTACAGTACCGTAGTTAATTTCTTTTTCCGGACGAACAGCTTTCACGAAAATCGTATTCTTGAATACATAGTCATCCACACCTTCTACCTGAGATTTTACAGTTGTTGTAACCTCAACACCTGCATATTCATTGATAGCAGAAGACTGATAAGCTTCTTTCACAGCCAAGATACCGTCTTTAACCTCAAAAATACCCTGACGTGTATTTATTGTCTGGCCATCGAACGTTATCTCCATATCCTGATCAATCAACTTGAAAGACTGGGTATATTCAATATTCGTTTCTGCCAAAGGCATTACTTTCTGATTAATAACAACAGCTGCATTGACTGAATCATTCAAATTGAATTGTTCTGTATAGTTAAACTTATCAGCAACCTCCCAAGTATTAGCAGTTTTTACAGTTGATGTTATTTCACGAGGATCAATTTCTTGTCCCGGGAAGATACGGTAAGCATGGATATCTTCACTATATACATTGGCAACCTGTACATTGAAATAGTCAGATGCAGAAACATACTGATTATACATCTTCACGTCCAATGAGGTTTTATAGTTTGTGCCAGATACCATATTCTGCGGACGCATAGAAACGCTCAAGATACCATTTTCCAATGAAGCCGATTTTTCCACATAGCTCAATGCGGGAACAGCAGCTCTGGTCTTGTAGGTATCAGAGAAATAGAATTCAGCGTCGGACAAAGAAAATGTTTCAGGATATACCTTGAATTCTGCTTTAGCCGGAACAGACGCAAATAAAACATCTTTGTCCCTATTACCGTCTTTATCCTTATATTTCAGCAAATAGGCATAAACGATATCCTCCATATCGTCTTTTGCCTGCTTTCTATAAACGATAGTCTGCAAACCATTGAAAGCAGAACCTTCCATCAGCAATGTATATTCCCTGCCATCAATAGTTACCTTCATGGTCTGATCTTTTTCATTGTAGATCATTGACGGAATAGTGGCATTGTACTTGAATGAAGTCTTATAATCACCAATATTAATGTAGCCATCCTCATCCACATAAATCAAATTACCTACTGCATCAGCAATATCATCGGCACTGGCATTGGCACCAGTAGCCTTAATCTTTTCACCGGCTTCATTCAATACATACTCATAAGTACCGCCTTCGTCTACACTGACCATCCAGTAGCTATCGGCATCCACTTTGAACTTCGGAACGATAGAAGAGCCTGCAGGACCTGCGGGACCTTGTATACCCTGCAAACCTTGTTCGCCCTGAGCACCGTCCTTACCATTAGAGATGATAATTTTAGAGCCGTCAGTAAAGGTCAGTTCATAGCCATTGGCAACCGCTGTGTATGAGCTGATGGATTTGCCGGCTTCAATCGCTGCATCCAGACTAGCAATGGTGGCCTTGATATCAGTCAACTCTTTGTTGATGTTGTCAATGTCATCATCGTAGTCTTTACAAGATACAAATGTTCCTGTTGACGAAACCATTAAGGCTCCGAACAGGATTGCCTGTCTCTTATACACATCTCCGAGCCCACGAGACTCGACGTCATC
>ERZ1027233.438-NODE-438-length-14452-cov-8.191984_pt1 | contig 14452 bp, 9 predicted proteins | sample MGYA00519244_ERZ1027233 | MGnify/ENA primary metagenome ERZ1027233 (study PRJEB26926, sample SAMN06164469) | human gut metagenome | biome: ENVO:00009003; feature: ENVO:2100002; material: ENVO:00002003 | host: Homo sapiens | place: USA | collected 2012 ... | reverse complement strand
GGCTGCCGTCGAACATGATGGAGGAGAAGCCAGCCTCAACGCAGGCCTTGCAGCCTTCGTAGGTGCCGTGGTCCAGGTGCAGGGCAACGGGAACGGTGATGCCCATGGTCTCCACCATGGAGCTGACCATGGCGGCAACGGTCTTGAAACCGGTCATGTATTTGCCTGCGCCCTCAGAGACACCCAGGATAACGGGGCTCTTCATTTCCTCGCAGGCGGTCAGGACTGCCTTGGTCCACTCCAGATTGTTGATGTTGAACTGAGGCACACCGTAGTGGCCATCGCGTGCTTTGATCAGCATTTCGGTTGCATTTACCAACATTATTCATTACCTCCGCAAAATCATTTTGGGGTGAAAAAGCCGTTTTGGATACAAGATTGCGCATCCTTTAACGAACCTAAGGGTAGTATACCCCAATTACAGGATAAAATCAAGGCGGTTCCCGCGGCGTTTTCAACACAAATTCACATTGGGCATTTTGATGTTGGAGATTCTGGCAAAAACCACTGGATCTCCCTTCAAAAAATTGTCATAATTCCGACTTGAATTTTACAAAAAGTACGGCGGAAAGTTTGCGGGTCGAACCCGGACGGTTAAAAACTCGGTGGAAACTGTGGAATTCCACCCGGAAAGTGGGCGTACAAACTTGATTTTTGAACATTTTCAACCGTGTTTTCAACATGTGGAAAAAATTGAGCCGAATTACCGATTGTATAGCCTGCTGAATGTGGAAAACTTTTGCCTTCGGCAAACATTGCGAAGAATGCCGGGGTATGCTATACTTTAGAATGTATCAGTGTCAAAATATAGTAAAACTGAAACAGAACGAAACCATGGCGCGGCTCAAACGGCCCGCCTTGCCATAGAATGGAAGGAGAACACATCAATGGACGAACAGAAAATGCCGCGCCGCCCCCGCCGCAGCAGCACGGAGGAGCAGCCCAGGAATGAGAGCCTGGTCTACGGCAAAAACCCCGTGACCGAGCTGCTCAAGAGCGGTTCCGGCGTGGATACCGTGCTGATCGCGGAGGGCATGGCCCCCGCCGTGGCAGCTTACTATACCGCCATGGCCAAGGAGGCCGGGGCCACGGTCAAGCGGGTGCACCCCAACAAGCTGCGCCTGATGACCGGCACCGAGAGCCACCAGGGCGTGGCTGCCTTTGCCAGCGAGATCGAATATGTGACCGTGGAGGACCTGCTGAACGTTGCCAGAGAGAAGGGGGAGCCCCCTTTCCTGGTGCTGAGTGACGGCATCGAGGACCCCCATAATCTGGGCGCGGTGATGCGCTCTGCTCTGCTGTGCGGAGCCCACGGCATCGTCATCCCCAAGCGGGGCGGCGCGTCCGTGACCCCCACCGTTATCAAGTCCAGCGCCGGTGCGGCCGAGCGCCTGCCTGTGGCCCGCGTGGCCAACATCGGCGAGACCATCCGCCGCCTGAAGGATCAGGGGGTGTTCGTCTACTGCGCCGATATGGACGGTGTGCCCCTGCGCAAGAACAACCTGACCGGCCCCATCGCACTGGTGCTGGGCAGCGAGGGCAGTGGTGTATCCCAGCTGGTGAAAAAGCTCTGCGATGGTGTGGTGCGGCTGGATATGGCCGCTCAGGGCACCGGTGTGGACAGCTTCAATGTCTCGGTGGCAGCTGGCATCATCCTGTACGAGATCCAGAGCCAGCGCGCCGCAGAGTAAGAAACAGCGGCCAGACCGCTGTGACCAGAACAGGGAGGGACTAGGATGCCAAAGGATGATAAGCGCAAAGAGCTGACACAGGAAGAGATCGATGCGCAGAACGAGAAGTTCCGCACGTTTTTCAGCACCAGCGTGGCACAGGTGCCCGAAGAGATGAAGCGCCGCGATGAGGAAAAGGAGAATACCGGCAGCCTGCTGGGCAAACTCTTTCACCGCGAAAAGGACAAAGAGGAGCCAGCCGCCGCCCCGGCCGTGCAGAATGAGCTGCCGCCCACGGGTGAGATCGTGCTGGGCCATGAGGAAGAAGCCGAGGCCGGCCTGGAGCTGGCATTGGAGCCCGGAGAGCTGGAGGAAGCAGAGCCTGTGGCTCTGCCCACCGCGCCGGAAGCCCCCGCAGCGCCGAAGCCGGAACCCCGGCCCGCACCCCAGCCCGAGAAAAAGCCGGAGCAGCCCCACCGCCGGGAACCCCTGACCCCGCAGGAGCAGCAGGAGGATGCAGAGATGGCCGAACTCAAGGCCATGCTCTATGGCACCCCCAAGCCTGCCCCGGTGGAGGAGGTGCAGGATGCCCCCGAAGAGGTGCTGGCCGTGGAGCCGGAAGCTCCCGCAGCGCCTGAGGGCCCGGCCATCCCCATGGTGTTTGCCGAGGATCAGTCGGTAAAGCAGGCGAAGTCTGCCCCGGAAGCCGCGCCAGAGGTTGAGCCGGAACCGGAAACGGTTTTCCAGTTCTTTGGCAAGGGCGCGGACGAGAACGAGCCGCAGGCCCCTACCCGCACCGAGGCCCCCAGCAAGGACGACAGCATGAGCCTGCCGCTGATGGGGCTGGAAGAGGACGAAGCACCCGCCCGGCCTGCCGCCCCGGCAGAGGAGGCCCCGGCCCAGCCCGCTGAGGAAGCGGCCCCTGCCGCGCCGGAGGCTGAGGAGAAGCCTGAAGAGGAAACCGAGCCGGAAACGCCCGAGCAGGTGGGGGAGAAGCTCCGCCGGATGGGCGCGGAGCTGACACTGCGGTGCGTGCTGGAGGGCATCCTAGCCGTGGTGCTGCTCCACTTTGGCCTTGTTGCCGAGGGGCTGCTGGCCCCTGTGGCCTCCCTTGACCCCGTGATCGCTCCGGCGGCGTTCTATGCCGCCAACCTGCTCTTTCTGGCCGGTGCGCTGGCTGTGGGCTGGCCTGTCCTGCGGGATGGCCTGCAGGGCCTCAAGGGCCGCCCCAGTGCAGACACCATGCCGGCGCTGGCTGCCTGCGGTGCGCTGGTGCAGGCTGCGGTCGCCCTGCTCAACGCCCAGAGCTATCAGAACTCCAGCTGGACGCTGCTTTCCGGCGTGGCCGCACTGGGCCTGTTCCTGGCCCTGCTGGGCAGCCGTGTCCTGCTGACTGCCGTCAGAAACGGCTACGACCTCGCCGCCCGATCCCCCGAGGGGCTGCAGGGCGCGTTCCGTGTCCGGGATAAGGACCTGATCCGGGTGCTGGCCCGGAGCCTGGATCAGAAAGACCCCTGGGTGCTGCTCAGCCGCCCTGTCCAGTGGGACGAGGCGCTGGTGGAGCAGAGCTTCGGGGAGCGTGCCAGTGAGCGCCGCGCCCGCAAGACAGCCCTGATCCTGCTGGGTGCTGCCGTGCTCAGCGGGCTGGTGTTCCTGCTGTTTGGCGGCGGGCCCAACGGCATGGCCGCAGCCCTGACCTCCATGCTCTGCATGGGTGCACCGCTGTCCTCCACCCTGGTTGCGGGCATCGCGTCTCTGCGCCTGCAAAAGACCGCAGCCGCCGCCGGTGCCGTGGTGCCCGGCTGGGCTGCCATTGAGGAGCTGGGCGGTGTGGACACCGTGCAGGTGGATGCCGACGAGCTCTTTACCGCCGACAGCGTGAATCTGGAGGATATCCGCATCTTCAAGGGTGGCCGCATCGACCGTGCCATCCTCTATGCGGCCAGCATCCTCAACCACAGCTGTGAGACCCTGCGGGGCCTGTTCCGTCAGATCATCGAGGACCGCACCGAGATCCTGTACCCTGTGAAGGATCTGGAGGTCCACCACGGCCTTGGCTTTGCCGCCTGGTGCGATAACAACCGGGTGCTCATCGGCAACCGGCTGTACATGGAGCAGGAGGGCGTGCCCCTGCCCGAGCAGGAGTATGAGGATGAGCACTCCCAAAACGGCGCGCTGCAGATCCTGTATCTGGCTGTTTCCGGCAGCCTGCACGCCATGTTCGTGCTCCATTATGTGGGCGGCCGCAACGCCGCCCGCGGTCTGGAGGTGCTGCAGCGGGAGAACATCCGCCTGCTGGTCACCTGCGAGGACCCCAGCCTGACGGCCCGCCACATCACCGAGGCTTACCATCTGCCCGAGGGGATGATCACCCTGCTGGATCAGGAGCAGTGCAGCGCGCTGACCCCTGCCCAGCCAGACGAGACGGCCCGCTGCTGTATGCTGCATGATAAGGGCTTTGCCAGCCTGATCGGCGGCCTGCGCGCGGCGGAAAAGGCCCAGAACGCCGAGACGAGCGCCACCACGGTGCAGATGGTCTCGGTCTGGTTCTCGGTGGTCATCGGTGTTCTGCTGACCTACGCGGGCAGCATCGGCACCCTGTCGGTGGCCGCTGTCCTGATGTATCAGGCAGCATGGAGCGCTTTGAGCATTGCGGTCTGCGCCCTGAAACAGCACAACTGAAAATAATTCATAAAATGAAATCGTACAAAAAGAAGCGGCTGTCGTGTCAGCCGCTTCTTTTTGTTGCAATTGCGGACAAAGTGTGTCATACTTCTACCCAGAGTTTACGGAAAGAGAGGGGAGCCCGCTATGTCATACCGTGCCGCGATCTGTGATGACAGCACGACCGATGCTGAATTTGTGGGGAGCATTCTGCACCAGTGGGCCGCAGAGCGTGGCATTGAGGTGGAGAGTGAGCGCTTTGCCTCGGCGGATGCCTTTCTTTTTCGCTACGCAGAGGACAAAAGCTTTGACCTATTACTTCTGGACGTGGAAATGCCGGGCACGGACGGTGTGACGCTGGCCAAAACGGTGCGGCAGGAGAATGAAGCCGTGCAGATCGTGTTCATCACCGGCTACTCCGATTACATTGCCGAGGGCTATGACGTGGCCGCCCTCCACTACCTGGTGAAGCCGGTCAGCCGCGAAAAGCTCTTTGCTGTTCTCGACCGTGCCTGGGAAAAGCACCGCCGCAACGCCCGGTGCCTGAACCTGGAGCTTTCCGACGAGCTGGTGCGCCTGCCGCTGTATGAGGTGCGGTATCTGGACGTGCACCAGAATTACGTCACGGTTCATGCCAGGCAGGATTACACCGTCAAGCGGACGCTTGGTGAGTTCGAGGCCCAGCTGGACGAAGGCTTCCTCCGGGTGGGGCGGGGGATGATCTTGAACCTGAAACAGATCCGCCGTGTGACCAAAAAGGAAGTCGTGCTGGCCGATGGTACCGCCCTCCCATTGCCCCGGGGTGCCTATGAGCCCCTGAACCGGGCGATCATTGAGAGGACTTAACGATGAAACTTAAATTCTTTTCAAAGCTCCTCGATAAACGCATCGCCGCTTACCAGCGGGAGCTCATCGAGACCCACTACAAAGAGGTGGACAACATGTACCGCCAGATGCGGGGATGGCGGCACGATTACCGGGGACACATCCAGACCATGAAGGTGCTGGCGGCACAGGGGGATCTGGACGGCATCAAAGCCTACCTGGATGCATTGGATACCGACCTGAACACTGTTGATCTGGCTGTAAAAACCGGCAACGCCATGGCGGATGCCATCATCAACAGCAAGATCTCCCTTGCCAAGAGCCGAAATATCCCGGTGCAGATCGATGCCCATATCCCGGTCAAACTGAAAATGAGTGAGCTTGACCTCTGCTGCATCCTGGGCAACCTTTTTGATAACGCCATGGATGCCAGTGCGGAGCTGCCCGAGGAGGAGCGGCTCATCCGGGTATATATGGATATGAAGGGCACACAGCTCTATATCTCCTTCACCAATTTCACAGCAACTAAAAAGCAGAAAAAGCTTGCGGGCCGTTTTGTCACCACCAAGGGCGAGGGCCACGGCTTCGGGCTGGTGCGCATTGATGCCATCGTGGAAAAGCTGGATGGCTACCTCAGCCGCAACAGCGAGGATGGGGCATTCACGACGGAGATATTGATTCCACAGGTTTAGCAATTCATCCCCCAAATCAGGCGTTTCGTCCCCGGAATGTGTCGGGGGCGATTTTTTGTGTTAGGATCATTGCCAGACAAGTGAAAGGGGATTCCAAAATGGGAAAGAACGAGAAAACCAAAAAGCCAAAGCCCAAATACAATGTCTGGCAGAACACTGCCTACATGCTCTCGGTGGCCTGGGACACCCGACGGAGCGTGCCGCTGCTGGTGGTGCTGCTGGCCGTCTGCACGGCAGGCAAGACCACTGCCGAAATGCTCATCAGCCCGGCGGTGCTGGGCAAACTGGAAAGCGGCGCGCCGCTGGGCCAGCTGCTGGGTGCCATCGGCGGGTTCACCATCCTGCTGTTTGCCCTGACCGCGCTGTGCTACTACATCGACCACCTCACCATGTTTGGCCGGTGCGGCGTGCGGCTGGAGCTGCTGAAGCGCATCAACACCAAGCGCACCCGCACGGCCTATGCCAACCTGCTGGATGAAGCCTTCCGTCTGATGTATCAGAAGGGCCACGATGCCTGTATGAACAACCGTGCTTCCGGCGAGGCTTTTTGGAAAAGTTGGACGGATATCATGACAAATCTCATCGGCTTCGGGGTGTATCTGGCTCTGCTGTCCGGGCTGAACCCCTGGCTCTGTGTCCTGACGGCCCTGACCGCTGTGGTGAGCTATTTTTCCACCAGGAATATCAACGAGTGGGGCTACCGCCACCGGGAGGAGGGGGCAAAGATCACCCGGAGCCTGCATTACCTGCGCAACACCGCCGAGGGACGCGAGTTCGGCAAGGATATCCGCATCTTCGGCCTGCGGCAGTGGCTCACTGACCTGTACGATTCTGCTTTGCGGCTCAACTATGCCTTTCTCGAAAAGCGGGAGCGCGCCTACCTGACCGCCAACCTCATCGACCTTGTTCTGCTGCTGGTGCGCAACGGTGCGGCCTATGCCTATCTGCTCTGGCTCACCGTGACCAGGGGCCTGCCGGTGTCGGAATTCCTGCTCTACTTCGGTGCGGCCTCCGGCTTTGCCCAGTGGGTCACAGGCCTGATGGAGCAGTTTGCCCTCCTGCGCAAGCAGAGCCTAGACATCTCCACCATCCGGGAGTTCCTCGAGCTGCCGGAACCCTTCCGGTTTGAGGAGGGCATCCCGCTGGAAAAGCGGCTGGATATGCCCTATGAGCTGCAGCTGGAGGATGTGAGCTACCGCTACCCCGGTGCGGAGAAAAACACCATCGCCCACATGAGCCTGACACTGCACCCCGGCGAGAACCTGGCCATCGTGGGCTTGAATGGCGCTGGCAAGACGACACTGGTCAAGCTGATCTGCGGCTTCCTTGACCCCACCGGGGGGCGTGTTCTGCTGAACGGGCAGGATATCCGGCAGTATAACCGCCGGGATTACTACAAGCTGTTTGAAGCGGTCTTTCAGGATTTCAGCGTGCTCTCCTGCACGGTGGCCGAGAATGTGGCCCAGGCCATGGACGGCATCGACGAGGAAAAGGTGCGGTACTGTCTTGACCAGGCAGGGCTGACGGAAAAAATCACATCCCTCCCGGCGGGTATCAAGACCCATGTGGGCCGGGATGTCTATCTGGACGGCGTGGAGTTCTCCGGCGGCCAGACCCAGCGCCTGATGCTGGCCCGTGCCCTGTATAAAGACGCGCCTATTCTTGTGCTGGATGAGCCCACTGCCGCCCTTGACCCCATCGCCGAGGATGATATCTACCAGAAGTACAACGAGATGACCCGGGGCCGCACCAGCCTGTTCATCAGCCACCGACTGGCCTCCACCCGTTTCTGTGACCGCATTCTCTTCCTTGAAAACGGCCGTGTGCTCGAGGAGGGAACCCACGACCAGCTGATGGCCCAAAACGGCGGCTATGCCAAGCTGTTTGCGGTGCAGAGCAAATATTACAAGGAGGGCAAGGCTGTATGAACGAAGAAAAAATGACCCTGAAGGAAAGCGTCCGGCTGACCCTGCGGGCCTGGCGCTTTTACTGGAAAAATACGCCCCGATTTGTGCTGTCCACCGTGCTGTGGGCACTGGCGGATGCCGTCAGCCCCTATGCCGTGGTCTGGTTCTCGGCCCGGCTGGTGGCTGAGCTGTCGGACGCGCGGGACCCGCAGGCCCTTGCCGTGGATGTGGCGTGGGTGCTGGGCGTGACCGCTCTGCTCACGCTGGTGCGGTCGGTCCTGCTCCACTGGAAGAGCGTGGAGCGGGAACAGCTGAACTGGCAGCTGGGCCATGACTGCTTTATGGAAAAGCAGATGTCCATGGATTATGCCGACGAGGACAGCCAGCAGGTCTACGACCTCTACAATTTCATCCAGCAGAGCGAAAGCTTCTGCAGCGGCGGCAATCCTAACGCTGTGGCGCTGCTGGACAGTGTATCCGCGGCGGTATTCCGTATTCTGGGCGGCGCGGTGCTGTCGGTGGGGCTGTTCACGGCCAGGGTGCCCGCCGGCCCGCTGACAGTATTCAACAGCCCGCTCTGTGTTCCGGCAGTGCTGGTGCTGATCCTAGCCGTGGCGTGGCTCTCGCCGGTGTGCGCTTCCAGCGCGGGCATCAGCAGCCCGGATATCGAGGAGGAGGGCCGCTGGGGCAACCGGCTCTGGGCCTTCCTCATGGGGGTATGTCGGGACGACAAAAAGGCGCTGGACGTGCGGATGTACGACCAGTTCGAGTTTTTGAAAGATCACGCCGCCGTCTCCATGCCTGCCTTTGAGCGGGCCCGCAAGGGGAAATTCGGCATCCTGAATGCCACGGGCAACGCCGTTTCGGCTCTGCTCATGGGTCTTGCCTACCTCTTTGTATGCCTGAAGGCCTACGGCGGGGCCTTTGGTCTGGGCGCTGTGACCCAGTATGTGGGCGCAGCCACCAACTTTTTTGTGGGCATCGGCGGGCTGTTCACCGCCGTGGGCGACTGCAGATTCAACGCCCCCTACCTGAAAACGCTCTATGACTATCTTGACCTGCCCAACAAGATGTACAAGGGCAGCCTGACCACCGAAAAGCGGAGCGACCGCCAGTATACCGTGGAGTTCCGGGATGTCTCGTTCCGGTACCCCGGCAGCGAGCAATATGCCCTGCGCCACCTGAGCATGACCTTCAAGGTGGGGGAGCGGCTGGCCGTGGTGGGCATGAACGGCAGCGGCAAGACCACCTTCATCAAGCTGCTCTGCCGCCTATACGACCCCACCGAGGGTGTCATCCTGCTCAACGGCATCGACATCCGTAAGTACCGCTACGATGAGTACATGGATATCTTCTCGGTGGTGTTCCAGGATTTCAAGCTGTTCTCCCTGCCGCTGGGCCAGAATGTTGCCACGGCCCAGCATTATGATGCCGCCCGTGCCGCCGACTGCCTGCAAAAAGCGGGCTTTTCCGACCGGTTGGCCCGGATGCCCAAGGGGCTGGACACCTGCCTTTATAAAGATTTGGACGAGGATGGCGTGACCATCTCGGGCGGCGAGGCCCAGAAGATCGCCATTGCCCGGGCCCTGTACAAGGATGCACCTTTCATCGTGCTGGATGAGCCTACCGCCGCCCTGGACCCGGTGGCTGAAGCGGAGATCTACGCAAAGTTCAACGAGATCGCGGGCGATAAGACTGCAATTTATATCAGCCACCGGCTGTCCTCCTGCAAGTTCTGTGATGAGATCGCCGTGTTCGACCACGGCGAGGTCGTCCAGCAGGGAACCCATGAGGAACTGCTGGGGGAGCCGGATGGAAAGTATTACGAACTGTGGAACGCCCAAGCACAGTATTACACCGAAGAAAGCGCGTGAACCTGGCCTCCCTATCAGGGGAGCTGTCACCGGAGGTGACTGAGCGCTTTTTGGCCCTGATGTTCTGCACAAAAAAATCGGAAAAAATTGGAATTCCCGACGAAATCGGGTGCGAAAGCACAGCACTTTGGGCGAAAAACTTGACCCACAATGGCCGGACGTGTAAAATAAATCAATAGTGAGAAAAATCATGGACGCGAAATTTTTCCATGTGTGCGGCATTCCTTTGATCCCATGGGATGAAACAAGGAGGGAAGTTCGACCCAATGAAATGGAAATTCCAAACCGCGGGGCGGCTTCTGGCCCTGCTGGCTCTGAGCGGGGCCCTGCTGGCTGCCCCTTTGCCCGCGCAGGCCGCGCCCGGTGTGCTGACAGGCCTGACCGGAACCGGCTCCAAGCTGGAACTGGAGCTGACCGAGATGGAGCTGGAGATCACTGATGATGACCCCCGCCCAAAGGGCTACCTGTACACCAGCGGACAGAGCGATTATTACTTCATCGTCTGGATGAGCAGCAACTCCAATGTTGCCACGGTGGATGGCGACGGCAAGGTGACGGGCCGCAATGCAGGCACTGCCATCATCACCGCCATCTCCGACCACGGCGAACGTGCCGCCTGCAAAGTGACCGTGACCCGCAAAAATGAAGAAGCAGCCAGAAAAAAGCCCACGCTGGATACCACCAGCCTGAGCCTTGTGTTGCAGTACAATGACCTGCACCCCACCCATCAGCTCCAGCTGACCAACAGCGACCACTCCTTCCTCTATGTCTACCAGTGGATGAGCAGCAACCCTGAGGTTGCCACAGTCAGCGACAAGGGCCTTGTCACGGCTCAGGCGGCGGGCACCACCACCATCACGGCAATGGTCTCCAACGGCCAGGCTTTGCGGTGCAGCGTCACGGTGACTTCGGATATCGGCAAGGTGACCTTGAACAAGAGTGACCTGCTGCTCCGCACCGTGGGCACCCAGGAACGTCTGACGGCCACCGTTGCGGTGGAAGGCGGCGGCAGTGTGCCCATTACATGGGTCAGCAGCAACCCGGGTGTCGTTACCGTGGATGCGGATGGCGTGGTGACCGCCATTGCCGACGGAGAAGCCAAGGTTACGGCTCTTTCACCCGCCGGACGCTTTGACGTGTGCAGCGTCGTGGTGGGCATGGCGGCGGAGAAGTACGAATCTGAAGCCGACCTTGCTGACGAGCTCAAGCTCCCTGACCCCTATGTTGCCGTAAGGCTGAACAAACTGGCATAAAGAAAAAGCACCCGCCCATGGCTGTTTTTGACGGCTATGGGCGGTTTTTGCGTGTATGGAAACGGATGCGCTGGGAAAAACTTGCCGAAGAGGAATTTTTTGCAAAAAATATTTTGCGTTGCGTGTTGTGGTGTACCTGACACATCTAGCCGCCTCCGGCAGGTGAAAAAGGACAAAATGGCCCGAACGTTGTTTAAGACAGGGGGCGGATGCCCTACGGAGCGGCGAAATCTCTGCAAAAAAGGCGGCTGCCCGGCTTGGATGACACATTTAACAAAAATTTGACGTGAAGTGATTGAATTTGCAACTCTTGACAGAAGGCGGGACAAACCATTATCCTTTTATCAGAGGAAAGTATTTTATGTCGCCAGACGTTGGAATGCCTGGTGTACAAGTGTGTGTCAGGAGGGAAAGAATATGACCAACTACCGGAACCGAATCGGGGAAGCCATTGCCTTTGCCCGGAACGTGGCGGGCAGATCTCAGCAGGAGCTTGCGGATATGCTGGGGCGGGACAAGCGCACCATTCAGAAATGGGAGCGGGGCGAGATCCGCATTGCGCTGGAGGATTTTCTGGATGTATTCGATACTCTGCACTTGCCGGTGGGGCCCTATGAAATGTGGATCCTGCATCCGGAACTCTTTCCGCGCGGCATGGAGGATATCAAGGGCTTCAGCACCGAAAAGAAGCGGAGGACACTGGCGGATTATTATCTGCATCAGGCTGCACCGCTGGAGATCGAGCAGGAGTATTACATCCTGTTCGGCGACCACGGCAGCAACAGCTGCGGCATCCGGCAGGAGCTGCTGGCCAACCTGCAGACTCCGCTCCGTGACCGTAAACGGATCGTGAACCAGATCATCGACAACTACTATGAGGCCCGGGCCATCGGACATCTGACGGACCCGGAGGGCCAGCAGCCAGTGATGCCCATTCTGGAAGCCTGCTACGATGCCAGTGCACGGAGCGTGAAAGCCAACGAGAACCGGTACAGCATCGGCAGCATCGAGAACTATCTGGACGATGCGGAGAAACCGGCAGAAGAGTGAACCGAACAGCAGACGGCCATGTGCAGCCGCCTGCTGTTTTTGCGTTCGGCTGCCTGCGGGAAAATATTGTGAAATTTGCGGATTCCTGCTATACTTATCCTATTGATGAAAAAGAAGGGTGAGATAAATGGCATACAACATGGGCGGTCGGCGCTTCCGGCCGGTGGACAGCGGAAAAAAGCGGACTGCGCCGCAGTACGGGCCGGTGGGCACAGGCTGCCCGTTTGTGGAGGAGGCTGTGGCGCGGCTGTACCGGGAGCAGAACGAGGAACATTTCTGGAGCCTGATGAACGCCCTGAACTATGCGCTGGAATTGCAGACCAAGGTGCTGGTTCCGCTGGATGCGGCGGTGGATCCCCAGAGCGGAGCCGCCCCCTGGGCACACCTGCCCATCCCGGAGGAGCGGGCCGAGGGCCTGCAGCCCTGGCTGCTCCACACTCGGAAAGAGCGGAACTATCTGCCGCTGTTCACCTCGGTAAAGAACGCCGAGGCGGAAAAGGCCAGCGCCACCCGCCCCATGGTGGAGCGCAGCCTGCGCAGCGCCATGGAGTATGCGCTGGAAACGGACGGCATCGATGGTGTGGTGCTGGATCCGTGGACAAGCTCTGCCACGCTGGATGTTTCCCTGCTCAGCGGGCTGCTGAGATCGGAGCGGGGAAGCGACAACCCCGGCGCTCAGGAGCTGGAAGCCGGGCACGCCGCCGCCCGGGCCGGGGATTGGCAGGAAGCGGCGGCCCGCTACACTGCCGCTGCCGAGGCGGGCAGCGCAGAGGCGCTTTCTGCTCTGGGGGACTGCCTGTATTATGGCCGGGGTACCCGGAAGAATAAGACCCAGGCCCGGCGGATGTGGAAAAAGGCCGCACAGGCCGGGGAGGTGCAGGCCATGATCGCCCTGGGAGATGACTGTGCTGCATCGGGCGGGGAGATGGCGGAGACCCTGCAATACTACCGCCGCGCCCAGAGCGCTGCCCGGGAGGTGCCGGACATCGCCTACACCCCGCAGGTCTGCCTGCGCCTTGCCCAGTACGAGACCCAGTACCTCTCCCGCAAAAAGGCGCTGCTGCAGGTGGCGGAGGCCGTGCAGGGCTTTCGGATCCTGCAGGCCGAGGGCGAAACGGATGCTGCCGACTGGCTGCGGGAGGCTGAACTGCTGACGGATCAGCTGCTGGCCGACGATAAAAACGCCTGAAACACAGTTTCTTTACATTTGTTCTAAGAAATCGTCATAGGAAACCGGTAAGATATTCAAGGAAATATTCTGCGCCGAAGAAAAGAGGACAAGCACTATGAGCAAAGTGATCGGAATCGACCTTGGTACCACCAACTCCTGTGTGGCGGTGGTGGAGGGCGGCAAGCCTGTGGTCATTACCAACGCCGAAGGCGAGCGCACCACCCCCAGCGTGGTGGCCTTTACCAAGGATGGCGAGCGTCTGGTGGGCGGTGCGGCAAAGCGCCAGATCGCCACAAACTCCGGCCGCACGGTGTCCAGCATCAAGCGGCACATGGGTTCTGATTACCGGGTGCATATCGATGGCAGAGACCTGACCCCGCAGGAGATCAGCGCCATGATCCTGACCAAGATCCGCCGCGATGCCGAGAGCTACCTGGGCGAGCCGGTGACCGAGGCGGTCATCACGGTGCCTGCCTACTTTGACGACAGCCAGCGCAAGGCCACTCAGGACGCGGGCCGCATTGCGGGTCTGAATGTTCTGCGCATCATCAACGAGCCCACCGCCGCCGCGGTGGCCTACGGCCTGGACAACGAAGCTCCCCAGAAGATCTTGGTCTATGATCTGGGCGGCGGCACCTTTGATGTTTCGATCATCGAGATCGAGGACGGCACCTTTACGGTGCTGGCCACCGGCGGCGATACCCATCTGGGCGGCGATGACTTTGACGAGCGCATCGTTGAGTGGGCTGTGGCGGAGTTCCGCAGGTCTGACCGCATCGATCTGACCAGGGACCCCGCCGCCATGGGCCGCCTGAAGGAGGAAGCGGAAAAGGCCAAGAAGGAGCTTTCCAGTGCGCTTTCCGCCCAGCTGAACCTGCCGTTTATCGCGGTGGGCAAGGATGGCCCCCACCATCTGGATCTGAGCCTGGGCCGCCCCCAGTTTGAGATGATGACCGGTGACCTGCTGGCCCGCACCGTTCAGCCGGTGCAGAACGCCCTGCGGGATGCCGGGCTTTCCGCCAGCCAGCTGGGCAAAGTCCTGCTGGTGGGCGGCAGCACCCGGATGCCCGCTGTGGAGCGGCAGGTCCGGGAGCTGCTGGGCTGTGAGCCCAGCCACACCCTGAACCCCGATGAATGCGTGGCCATGGGTGCCGCCGTGCAGGGCGGCCTGCTGCAGGGCGGCGGAAAGCTGGCCGGTGCCACCGGCGCGGCCGCGCAGGGCCTTGTGCTGATGGATGTCACCCCGCTGACGCTGTCCATTGAGACGCTGGGCGGCGTGGCCACCCCCCTCATCACCCGCAACAGCATGATCCCCACCCGCAAGAGCCAGATCTTTACCACGGCCC
>ERZ1027233.437-NODE-437-length-14481-cov-4.850548_pt1 | contig 14481 bp, 11 predicted proteins | sample MGYA00519244_ERZ1027233 | MGnify/ENA primary metagenome ERZ1027233 (study PRJEB26926, sample SAMN06164469) | human gut metagenome | biome: ENVO:00009003; feature: ENVO:2100002; material: ENVO:00002003 | host: Homo sapiens | place: USA | collected 2012 ... | reverse complement strand
GATGACGTCGAGTCTCGTGGGCTCGGAGATGTGTATAAGAGACAGATCAGCAGGTACATCATCATCACCCTGAGCATCAGCATCATGACCATCGGCGTATACTTCTTCAAGTTCCCCAACAACTTCGTCTTCGGCGGCGTGACCGGCGGCGCAGCCCTTGTGGCAAAGCTCACCCCCCTGTCGGCCTCGGCCTTCTCGTCGTGGGCAAACGTCATCCTGCTCGTTCTGGGCTGGATCTTTCTCGGCAGGGATTTTGCCATCAGCACCGGCTGGGCCACCGTCGTTATGAATGTGGAGCTGGCTGTGTTCGAAAAATATGTCCCCCTCAGCGGCCCCCTGTCCGACCAGCCCATGCTGGATCTGGTTTTCGCCATCGCCCTGCCTGCCATCGCGTCGGCACTGCTCTTCAATGTGGGCGCCTCCTCCGGCGGCACCGATGTCATCGCCCTTATCCTGAAAAAATATACCCATATGCAGAACACCGGCGAGGCCCTCTTCATCACCGACCTTGCCATGGTACTGGCAGCCTGCTTCGTGTTCGACCTCTACACCGCCCTCTACTCCTTCGTGGGCCTGACGGTGAAGAGCCTTGTCGTCGATGCGGTGCTGGAACAGATGAAGATGTGCAAGGCCATCCTCATCATCTGTGACGACAAGGACCCCATCTGTGACTTCGTCATGCGCAAGTTGGTGCGCGGTGCCACCTACACCCCCTGCTACGGTGCCTACACCGACCGCCCCCACTACATGATCTATACCACCCTTACCCACCGCGAGGCCCTGCAGCTACAGGCCTTTATCCACAAAGAGAACCTCAACGCCTTCATCTCGATGCTCAGCACCACCGAGGTGTTCGGCAAGGGCTTCAATCACGCATAAAAATAATCAGCAGGATAAGCACATCTGTGTCATTGCTCGGAGAGGAATGATGCAGGTGTGCTTTTTCTTTGTTCTGCTTATTCGGCTCCACCCGCAGCAGCTTGGTGTCCTTGCCGCTGAGGACATCCTGTTGTCTTAATGGCATTGCCTGCAAAGGAGGGCTTTTTTGTTTGCGCTCAAATGTGCTATAATAAGAAAAGTGTCGTTATTTGGTGAGGAGGCTGGAATCGAATGGACTTAAAGGAGCAAAAGTACGTCTGCACCCTTGCGGAGTGCAAGAGCCTGACCCGCGCCTCGGAGCGGCTGTATATCTCGCAGCCCGCACTGAGCCTGTACATCAATAATGTGGAAAAGAATCTGGGTGCGCCGCTGTTCGAGCGGAATGGCCGGAAATTCGAGCTGACGTGGCTGGGCAAGCAGTATGTGGAAAAGGCTTCTCAGATGCTGGAGCTGGAGCGGCAGTTCGAGGCGGTGATGCGGCAGACGGAGCAGGAGAGTGCCGGGCAAGTGCGTATCGGTATCGCACAGCGGCGCGCCATCTGGTTTCTGCCTGCGGTGCTGTCGGTGTACGAGCGGGAGTGGCCGCAGGTGGATGTGGTCATCCGGGAAGGAAATCTGGCCGATTTGACCATCATGCTGAAAAACCGGGAGCTTGACCTTGTGGTGCTGAGCCAGAGCGATGTAACGTCCGAGATGGAGACTATCCCACTGGGCATGGAAGATTTTCTGCTGATGGTGTCCGGAGACCATCCGCTGAACGAAAAGGCGGTTCCCGTCGAAGGCTCAAAGCTCGACTTCCTTGACCCGCACCTTCTGAGCGGCGAGACGATATTTCTGAACACCGAGATGCAGAGCGCCCGGCGGGTGGAAGAGAAGATCCTGAAAGATCACAAGGTCAAGCCGGGCCGCATCCGGGTAGTACGCAATATGGAGCTTGGCGCACAGCTGGTGGCCGAGGGTCTGGGTGTGGGCTTTATCCGGCAGGGCTATCAGAAGAACATCCACTATCCGAAGCCGGTGAAATACTACACCATCGACATTTCCAGGTACGGACAGGACGTTGTGGTGGCCTACCGCCGGGATGTGGAGCTGACCAAACCCATGCGAGCGATGATCATGCAGATGAAGGATGCAGCAGAGGAGTATTTGAAGCTCTGATAAACTGAACATAAGAATTCCAAAATGAAGATATAATTTTTTCAAAATGTACAAAGCACCTCCGATTTGGTAAACTGAAAGTACCAAAAATGGAGGTGCTTATTATGTTGGAGGAAAAACTGGAGCGAAGCGTTGAGCAGAGCGCAGCTGCTCTGACTGCAATGGCAGACGACTTCTTCGACCACCCGGAAGTGGGTCTGCAGGAGTTTCATGCATTTGAGACCCTGACCGGCTGGCTGGAAAAAGAAGGCTTCACTGTGGAACGCGGTATTGCTGGTATGAAGACGGCGTTCCGTGCCGTCTGGAAGCACGGCGAGGGCGGCCCGAACATCGGCCTGCTCTGCGAGTACGATGCTCTGGCCGGTCTGGGCCACGCCTGCGGCCACCACATGCAGGGACCGGCCATTCTGGGCGCAGCCAAGGCACTGAAAGATGCAGCCATCGACGCACCGTATACCATCACGGTCTACGGCACACCTGCTGAAGAGACCATCAGCGGCAAGGTCGTGATGCTGGAAAACGGCTGCACCTTTGAGGAGCTGGATGTGGCGCTCATGATGCACGGCGGCCCGGCTACGCAGGTGGATGTCAAGTCGCTGGCACTCAACAAGCTCAAGATCATCTACCACGGTGTCTGCTCTCACGCAGCGCTCAAGCCCGAAAAAGGCCGCAGCGCACTGGACGGCCTGATTCTGGCTTGTCAGGGCGTCGAGTTCCTACGGGAGCATGTTCCCTCGGACGTTCGGATGCACTACACCATCGTCAACTGCGGCGGCACGGCGGCAAATGTGGTGCCCGGCTATGCAGAAGCGAGTATGTATGTCCGCTCCTACAACCGCACGGAGCTGGACGGCGTGGTGGCCCGTGTCAAGAAGGTATTGCAGGGTGCGGCCATGATGACAGAGACGGAAGTGGAGATCATCGAGGAAAAGAGCCTCGACAACAAGATCCCGGTGCTGTCTCTCAACGAACTGGTGATGGAGCAGGCTGAGAAGGTCAAGGCTCCCTGCATCCGTCCGGCCCGCCAGAAGACCGGCTCCACCGACTTCGGCAACGTGATGCGCCATGTGCCCGGCACCTGCATCCGCGTGGCCTTTGTCCCGGAGGGTGCAGCAGCTCACTCGCAGGAGTATCTGGATGCCGGCAAGACCGAAGCGGCCCACAATGCGGTGGTCTACGGCGCAAAGATTCTGGCTCTGACGGGTGCACAGCTCATTGAGAACCCGGAAAAGCTGGAAGCCATCAAGAAGGAGTTCCATGAGAATCTGGCCAAAGAACTGCACGGCCAGAGCTGACGCTTTGGCGCGTCAAAAGAGAGGAGAAAATTATGGAAACGAAAAAGAAGCAATTCAAGATGCCGCATACCTTCGTCATCATCGGCATCATCATCCTGTTTGCGGTCCTGCTGACCTGGATCATCCCGGCAGGCTCCTACACCCGCTTCGAGAACGAAGCAGGCATTAAGGTCATCGACCCCAACGATTTCAACTACATTGATAAGACTCCCGTCAACCCGCTCGAAATTCCGCTGTACATCGTCAAAGCCTTCATCAAGCGCATTGATCTGATGCTGGTCATCATGTTCGCAGGCGGTGCCTTCCACATCCTGACCAAGACCGGCGCACTCCACGCCGTGGTGGCCAAGATGGCGAAGATCTTCTCCACCCGCGTCTATCTGTTCCTGCCCATCCTGACGCTGGTGTTCGGCCTCATCTGCACCACGCAGGGCGTCAACCTGTTCATTGCCTTTGCGCCGATCATGGTCATGATGGCTTTTGCGATGGGTCTGGACTCCATCACCGGTGCATCCATCATCCTGCTGGGCGGCGCCATCGGTTTCTCTACTGGCCCTCTGAACATCAACACCACCATCGTGGCTCAGAAAATTGCCGGTCTGCCGCTGTATTCCGGCGTGGGATACCGCTTTATCTGCTTTGCTGTGTTCTATGTTATCACGAACATCTACCTCATCCGCTACGCACTGAAGATCCAGAAGCATCCCGAACTCAGCCCCATGTACGAGATCGACAAGACCAGCGAGTTCCGCAATGCTGCTGACCTCGACTCCTTCGGCAAGCTGGACGCCCGCAAGATCCTCATCATGCTGGTCTTCTTCGCATCCCTTATCCTCATCGTCTACGGCGGCATCAAGCTCGACTGGGATATGTCTGAGACTGCATCTGTCTTCCTCGCACTGGCTGTCATCGAAGGCGTGCTGGGCGGCTTTGGCCCCTCCGCGATTTCCAAAGAGTTCCTTGAGGGCTGCAAGAAGATGCTGGGCGCTGCCTTCATCATCGGCATGGCACAGGCCATCAGCAGCATCATGAACGCCGGTCACATCACCGATACCGTTGTCCATGCACTGGCAAACGGCCTGAACTTCGTCCCCACCATCCTGCTCGGACCCGCCATGCTGCTGGCAAACACCATTATCAACGTCTTCCTGACTTCCGGCAGCGGTCAGGCCGCAGCTGTCATTCCCATTCTGGCACCTCTGGCCGACCTCGTGGGCGTTACCCGTCAGACCGCAATTCTTTCCTTCAACTTCGGCGACGGCTTCTGCAACTACGTCCTGCCCACTTCCACCGCTCTGATGGGTATCATCAGCGCTGTGAACATTCCCTATGACCGTTGGATGAAGTTCATGTGGAAGCTGTTCCTCATCTGGCTGGCCGTCGGTTCTGTGCTGCTGATGATCGCACAGGCGATCAACCTCGGCCCCATGTGAACTGGAAGGCGGCAAAAAAATCAGACTATGGCGTCAACAATAAAAGAAATCAAAAATCCTTGGATCCGGACGCTGGCTGAGTATGGTCTTATCACGGTCAGCATCTGGATCATGGTCATCGGCATCTACTTTTTCAAATTCCCAAACCACTTTGCCTTCGGCGGCGTGACCGGCTTTTCCACCGTGTTCAGCCAGCTGCTCCACTGCTCGGCAAGTACCTTCACCACCGTTGCCAACTACGCGCTGCTGGTGCTGGGCTTCATCTTTCTGGGCAAGAGCGTCGGCATCCGCACCGTTTATGCGACCATCGTTATGTCGGTGAGCTTGCAGGCACTGGACGCGCTGGTGCCGATGCACGGTACTCTGACCGACCAGCCTATGCTGGAGCTGGTATTTGCCATTATGCTCCCGGCGATCGGTTCGGCGATCCTGTTCAACATCGACGCATCCTCGGGCGGCACGGATGTCATCGCCATGATTTTGAAAAAGTACACCAGCATGAACATCGGTTCTGCCCTGATGGCAGCGGATGTGGCGGCTGTGGGCCTCTCGTTTGCAATGTACGGCCCCTCCACCGGTCTGTTCTCCGTCATGGGTCTGGTGGCCAAGTCGATGGTGGTGGACAACGTCATCGAGAATATGAACCTCTGCAAGTGCTTCAACATCGTGTGTGAGCACCCGCAGCCCATCTGCAACTTCATCATCCACGAGCTGAACCGCAGCGCGACCACCTTTGAAGCGCGCGGTGCGTACTCTGACGCCCACAAGACGGTCATCATGACCACCATGCGGCGCAGTCAGGCCATCCGCCTGCGCAACTTCATCCGCCAGCAGGAGCCGACGGCCTTTATCATGATAGAAAATTCCAGCGAGATCATCGGTAAGGGCTTCAACTCCGTGTAAAAAGGATTTTTCCGCAGCAGGCAAAACGCACAGCCAGTGGTTTTGCCTGTTTTGCACTGCCCGACCGGATGACATTCCGTACAGGAAAACGGGTGAAGCGGAAGAGAAAATGCAAGGCTTCCATGACCAAATGGAATAAATCTTGTGTACAAGAGAAATTTTTGGCGATTCTTAACGAATATTAAGACGGAAGCTATGCCTTTTGTAAGATTGTCCGATTATGATAGAACCATCAGGAGCGGTGCGGAAGAGCGCCGCCCCGCAAGAACGGTATAATGAATGAAGAAACCACCTGCCAAGGAGGAAAAAAGCATGGAGATCAAGAAAGCAGCCACGGCTGGTACTCTGGAATCCAGCGACTGCATGGTGACCGTGGAGCCGGGCGAGGGCAAGATCGATTTCTCCCTCGAAAGCTCCGTCATCCACCAGTACGGCAACCAGCTGCGCAAGGTCGCGCTGGAGACCCTGAAGAATCTGGACATCGATAACGTCCGCATCACCATCGTGGACAAGGGCGCACTGGACTGCACCCTGAAGGCCCGCATCGAGGGCGCTGTTTATCGCTCTGTTGACCAGTATGAGGATCTGCCTTGGGGAGGTGCCATTCGATGAATAATCCGAACAAGAAGCGCCTGCGCCGCACGATGATGTTCCTGAATGCGCAGAAGCCCGGCCTCATCAAAGACCCTTACATCTATAAGGCCGACTCCCTGATGCTGGACCTCGAGGACGCTGTCGCCGAGAACCAGAAGGACGTCGCCCGCTTCAGCCTGTACCACGCCCTGAAGACCGTGGATTACCGCGGTGCCGAGCGGGTCGTCCGCATCAACGGTCTGGACACCCCCTACTGGCGGGAAGACATCCGCGCCTGTGTGGCCGGCGGCTGCGACTCCATCCGCATCCCCAAGACCGAGCACGCCGAGGACGTCCGCCGCGTGGCTGCTGCCATCGCCGAGGACGAGAAGACCTATGGCCGTCCCGAGGGCGAGGTGCTCATCATCGCCGCTCTGGAGTCTGCCCGCGGCGTGATGAACGCGCTGGAGATCTGCGAGTCTGACGAGCGCCTGTTCGGCATCGCGCTGTCCGGCGGCGACTACACCAAGGATCTGCAGACCCACATCACCGGCACCGGCATCGAGCTGATGGGTGCCCGCCAGCAGATGATCATTGCCGCCCGCGCGGCCGGTGTGCAGTGCTTCGACACCGTCTACACCGACCTGAAGGATATGGATGGCTTCCGCAAGGACGTGGAGAACATCCACCTGATGGGCTTCGATGGCAAATCCATCATCAACCCCCGTCAGATCCCCATCGTGCATGAGATCTTTACTCCCACCCAGAAGGACATCATCTTCGCCGAGAAGGTCGTCAAGGAGATCGACTCCAAGAAGGCTCTGGGCATCGGCGTCTTCACCGTGGACGGCAAGATGATCGACATCGCCTTCTACGACGGCGCAAAGCGCACCATCGATCTGGCCAAGGCATCCGGCGTGTATAAGGGGGATTTGTGATTATGTTGAACGCAGTAGGCAGAGAAATTCCCGAAGAGATCCTCGAGCGCACCGGCAAAGAGGTCTTTCAGGGCAACAATTATAAAGACGGCAAGGCCTTCCAGAAGGCCAGCCCGAAAGTCACCCCCGTGATGCGCAATGACCACGATAAGATGGTCCAGAACATCCACGAGGCCCTCGTCAAGTGCGGCGCACACGACGGCATGACCGTTTCCTTCCACCACCACTTCCGCGAGGGCGACCTCGTGGTCTGCATGGTCATGGAAGAGATCCACAAGATGGGCTTCAAGAACATCACCCTGAGCGCAAGCTCTCTGGGCAAGGCTCATGACGCCCTCGTCCCCATGATCGAGGACGGCACCATCGTCAACATCGAGTCCTCCGGCGTCCGCGGCAAGATCGGCGATGCCATTTCTCATGGCAAGCTGAAGGGCCTGGCCACCATGCGCAGCCACGGCGGCCGTGTCCGCGCCATCGAGACCGGCGAGACCCATGTGGACATCGCCTTCATCGGCGCACCCTCCTGCGACGAGTACGGCAACTGCTCCGGTATGGGCGGCAAGACCAACTGCGGCGTTCTGAGCTATGCTTACGTGGACGCTGAGATGGCCGACTATGTCGTTGCTGTCACCGATTGCCTCGTGGACTACCCCAACTACCCCGCAGAGATCAACCAGACCAAGGTGGATTACGTCTGTGTCGTGGATCAGATCGGCATCCCCGAGAAGATCGCCACCGGCGCTGCAAAGCCCACTACCGACCAGCGCAAGATCCTGATGGCCGAGTACTGCACGCAGGTCGTTGCAAACACCCCCTACTTCAAGGACGGCTTCTCCTATCAGACCGGTGTCGGCGGTGCATCCATCGCTTCCACCATCTCCCTGAGCAAGATCATGGAGGAGAAGAACATCCATATGGGGCTGGGTGTCGGCGGCCTGACCAAGCCCATGTGCGAGCTGCTGGACCGCGGTCTGGCCCGCAAGCTGGTGGATACGCAGGACTTTGACCTCGACGCGGTCAACAATGTCCGCACCAACCCCAACCACTTCCCCATCTCTGCTGGCGAGTACGCAAGCCCGATGAACAAGGGCGCCTTCGTCAACAAGCTGGATTACGTCATTCTGGCCTCTCTGGAAGTGGATACCCACTTCAACTGCAACGTCGTCGTCGGTTCGGATGGCATCATCACCGGCGCACAGGGCGGCCATCCCGATACCGCACAGGGTGCAAAGTGCACCATCGTCATCGCTCCTCTGCTGCAGGGCCGCATCCCGGCCATCTGCACCGACGTGACCACCGTCACCACCCCGGGCGAGAGCGTGGACATCGTCGTTACCGATTACGGCGTGGCCGTCAACCCCAAGCGCCCCGACCTGCTGAAGGCCCTGCAGGACGCCGACTGCGTCCCCCTGAAGACCATCGAGGAGCTGCGCGACATCGCCTACTCCATCGTCGGCGAGCCGGAGAAGGTCCAGTTCGGCGACCGCATCGTGGGCATCATCGAGGCCCGCGACGGCACCGTCATGGATGTCGTCCGCGAAGTCAAGCCTTTCTCTTTCCGCGAAGATTGAGTGATATAGCGTAAAAGCGGGAATGTGGCTTGCCAACCACGCTTCGGAATGGATTCACGGAGATTCCTTCGCTCTTCTCACCCCCGTTTTTGCGTCTGGACACGCACACAAGCTTCATGCGATTCTCCTTTTTCAAGGTTTTGTGTTTTATACCGGCATAAAACCAAAGAGCAGCCAGCTGCACCGCGCGCAGCTGGCTGCTCTTCTTTTTGTTTTTTGAAAAAAGGATGTTCTTACGGCACGAACCGGTAGCCCACGCCCCGGATGGTGATGATGTGCTGGGGGGTGCGGGCGTTGTCCTCGATCTTGCTGCGCAGACGGTTGATGTAGACCATGATGGCGTTGTCGTCCACAGCGATGAGGTTGCCCCAGATCTGCTCGTAGATCATATCCTTGGTGAACACCTGCTGCGGGTGGCGGACAAAGAGGAGAAGCAGGCTGCGCTCCTTCTCCGAAAGGTTCAGCTCCACGTTGTTTTTGTAAAAGCGCATGGTGGTGGTGTCGCAGAGGAAGGGGCCGCAGCTGATCTGCTGGCTGTTCTCCTGCGAGAAGCTCTTGCTGCGGCGGATAAGGGCTTTGACCTTCGCGCCTAAGATCTGGGGGCGGAAGGGCTTGGTCACATAGTCGTCTGCGCCCAGAGACAGGCCGTACATGAAATCATAATCCTCGTTGCGGCCGCTGATGATGATGACCGGCGTGGTGACGCCGTTGCGCCGGATGGTCTGAATGACGTCGAAGCCCTCCATGTCTCCCAGCGTGATGTCCATCAGGATCATATCCAGCGTGCCGCTCTGCCGCGCAATGATGTCCAGCGCCGCCGCGCCGCTGTTGACGACGAGAGGGTCCATCTCGTTGCTGATCATAACTTTCGATAAAAGTTTGCAAATTGCTGGATCATCGTCTACAATAAGAACATGATACGACATGATAACTCCCTGTACTTTTCTGACCGGAACGGTTGATTCTGCTTACGCTTACATAGATAAAATTATAACATTTTTAGACAGGAAGAGCAAGACCGCCCCAAAGGAGGATATGAAATGAAGGAGAAAACTGCCCCGAAAAAGACATGGCTCCAGACCCTGCGCGCCCTGTGGGTGCCGCTGGCCATCGGCATCGTGACGGTGGCCGCGCTGGCCCTTGTGGTGGGGGCGGTGTGGCAGGACTACCGCACCGCCCTGATGACCAGCCAGACGCGGCAGATGGAGCTGGTGGTGCAGAGCACCGCCGACAGCATCCGCGTCCTGCTGGAGGAATACGCTGACCGACTGGACTCCATCGCCGAAAAGGTGGCGGCGGATGCAGGTCTCCGCCCCACCGTGGCCCGGAGCGACACCATCCGGGACGTCTGGCTGGAAAACAGCAACGGCGAGGTCGTCTACAGCTGCTATGAACTCAGCGCGGTCTGTGATGTCCTTATCACCCGGACAGAGAAGATCTCCTACTGGCAGTACCACAGCGGGGATGAACACTATCTTGTGATGAAAAAACAGGCGGGGGAGAAGACCGTCTGCCTCGTGGTGGACGCTACGGTCATGTACCAGCAGCTCATCTCGGAGATCCACGTCGGCACCAACGGTTACATCATGATAAAGAACGACGACAATCTTGTGGTCATGCACCCCGAGGCCGTCCAGTGGGGCATCAAGGTCGTGGAGGGCCGCCAGCGCATCTATAATAAGGACCGGACGCTGGACCTGAGCAGCCTGAGCGAGCTGCTGCGCGCCCAGCAGGAGGAGGAAGCCGGCACGCTGGATTACTACTCCTACTGGTGGACCGACCCGAGCCTGCCCCGGGTGCATAAAATAAGCGCCTTCCGCCATCTGAAGGTGGAGGACAGCTTCTGGATCGTCAGCGCCGTGGTGGATTATGACGACCTCTACGAGCCGGTACAGCAGAGCTTCGTGAAGGTGGTCCTCATCTTCGGCGGCGTGGCGCTGGTGCTGGTGCTCTTTATGTTCCAGATGTTCCGGCTGCAGGAGCGCGACCGCCGCAGCGCGACCGAGATCAGCGATCTGAAGACCCTGAACCAGACCCTCGAAGAGCTCCACCGCAGCGAAGAGTCGCTGGCCCACGGCCAGCGGCTGCAGATGATGGGGACCCTCACCGGCGGCATCGCCCATGAGTTCAATAACTTCCTGACCCCCATCACCGGCTATGCCGACCTCATCATGGCCGACGCCGACCCGGGCAGCGAGATCTATGACAACGCGATGGAGATCAGCGAGGCGGCGCAGAAGGCGCAGGAGGTCGTGAAACAAATTTCCTCCATGAGCCGGAAAAACGTGGAGACGGTCTACGACGCCGTGTCGGTGGAGGGACTGCTCCATCGGACCCGGAAACTGGTGGAGACGAACTGCCCGAAGAATGTGGAGCTGAAGGAAGAAAATGAGCTGAGCGGCGAATGTGTTCTGGGCAACGCGACCCAGCTGCAGCAGGTGCTGCTGAACATCAGCATCAACGCCATCCACGCCATCGGCGCCGAGGGCGGAAAGCTGACCATCCGGGGCAGTGTCGTGCCCCGCAGGGAGCTTGAGGCCCTCTTCCCGGAAGAAAAGATCTCGGAAGAGTGGCCCAACTACGTTTGCCTCAGTGTCACCGACACCGGCTGCGGCATGGACAAGGAGACGATGCAGCACATCTTCGAGCCCTTCTTCACCACAAAGAAGACCGGCGAAGGCACCGGCCTCGGCCTTGCTCTGGCGGACCAGATCATCCGCACCCACCGGGGCCGCATCCGGGCCGAGAGCACCATCGGCAGGGGCACCACCTTCTATGTCTACCTGCCGGTGCTGGAACAGCAGCAGGAGCGGGAACAGCTGCAGTGGGGCGTGGACAGCAAGCTGCGCATCCTTGCGGCAGACGACAACAACAAGGTCCTCGACCTGCTGGACAAAGACCTCAGTGCGCTGGGCCTGAGCGTGTCCACCTGCTCCCGCCGGGGCGAGCTGCGCCAGCTGCTGGAGCAGCAGCCTTTCGACGTCCTCGCCATCGATGAGAGCCTTGCCGGCAGCAGCGGCGTGGATTTCTGCATGGCCATCCGGGGCCGCTACCCCGGCATGACCCGCATCGTCATGACCAACTCGCCTACCCGGGAGATCGTGGACGCCCGCAGCCACGGCGTCATCGACGGCTATATCGTCAAGCCCGTGTCGGCGTCCACCCTGCTGGCCCAGATACGGAGCAGCCGGAAGGAATGAGGGCTGCGCGAAAAGCCTCTCCCTTTGGGAGCAACAGCGACGACCGCCGCCAGCGGCGGAAACAGGGAATCGCTGTTGGGGCCGCGGCCAGCAAGACGCAAGCGTAGCGCCGCGGATGCTGGGTGCCGCAACCCGGGCAGTGGCATTGCAAGGCAATGACGGAGAGGGCAAGCCCATCTCCCAAGGGCATCTACACAGCGATACACACCGGCTTTTGTCAGAGCGGATGGTATCGCTGTGTTTTTGTTTTCCGGCAGCGGCCTTGCCCTCTCAGGCGCTTCGCGCCAGCTCTCCCAAGGGGAGAGCCTTCCGGGGGAGAAGAGGCTTTATTGTATCCAACCTTCCATACGGAATCTTACAGGATATTAAGAGATTCCTTAACAAACCGTAACGCAAGGCGCTTTGGCGTTTAAGTTTGGGCCGGTATACTGAAACCATAACGAACGGGAATGATTCTGGATGACAAAACAGAATGCATCCCCAGTATACGAAAAAAGGAAAGGAAGTACAAACCCATGAGTGATACGATCCTCGCTCTGCTCGGCTTTGCAACGGTGATTGCGGTCATCGTCCTGCTGCTGCGCAATGTCACGGTCCCTGCACTGGCATTCGTCAGTGTCTCGACCATCACCGCAGCCATTCTGGTGGCGACCGGTGCTTTCACGCTGGATGAAATGGCCGGCTTTATCAAGGAGGGCGTCAAGGGCGTCCACGGCACTGCCGTCCTGTTCATCTTCTCCGTCCTGTTCTTCGGCGTCATGACCGATGCGGGTATGTTCGACAAGATCATCGGTGCTCTGATGAAGAAGGTCGGCAACAACGTCGTCGGCGTTGCCCTGATGACCTGCCTCATCGCCATCATCGGCCATCTGGACGGCGGCGGCGCTTCCACCTTCCTCATCACCATCCCCGCCATGCTGCCCGTCTACAAGCGCCTGCACATGCGCCGTGAGACCCTGTTGCTCATCTGCGTCACCGCAATGGGCGTCATGAACCTGATGCCCTGGGGCGGCCCCACCATGCGCGCCGCGAGCGTCATCGAGATGGAGCCCAACGACCTGTGGTTCCAGCTCATGCCCATGCAGATCGTCGGCTTGGTGCTGGCTGTCGGCACTGCCATCTTCTGGGGCCTGCAGGAGAAGAAGCGCATCGCAAAGCTCGGCGATGCCATCGCTGCTGAGGACGCCGGCAAGTACGACGACTCCGACGAGGGCAAGAAGGACGAGGCTCTGGCTCGTCCCCAGAACTTCATCTTCAACGTCATCCTGACTCTGGCCGTCATCATCGTGCTGGTCCTGGACATCTTCCCCTCTTACTACGTCTTCATGGTCGGCTGCGCTCTGGGCATTCTGGTCAACTACCGCGGCAAGAAGCTGCACAACTCCATCATCAAGAGCCACGCTTCCGCTGGTCTGAGCATGGCATCCACCATCCTGTGCGCCGGTGTCTTCCTCGGTGTCCTGAGCAAGAGCGGCATCATGGAGAAGATGGCAGTCGTCATGGCAAGCTTCATCCCGACCTCTCTGGGCCGTTTCCTGCCCATCATCATCGGCATCCTGAGCGTGCCTCTGGCCCTGCTGTTCGATACCGACTCCTACTTCTACGGCCTGCTGCCCGTTCTGGTCAGCGTTGGCAACCAGTTCGGCGTCAACCCGGCTCACATCGCCATCGCAATGGTCGTCTGCCGCAACTGCGCTACCTTCATCAGCCCGGTGGCTCCCGCTACCTATCTGGGCATCGGTCTGGCCGGTGTCGAGATCAAGGACCACATCAAGTACTGCTTCGGCTGGCAGTGGGGTGTTTCCATCGTCTGCCTCGTCGCTGGTCTGATCCTCGGCGTCATCCACTTCTGATAAATTGAGTTCCCGCCCGGCTGCCCTTCGTTGGACGGCCGGGCATTTTTGCAGGATACTTTTTACCACTTTTTTCCAAGGAGGCTGCTGCAATGCGTGAGACCCCAGTCTGCACCGCGGCCGATGCCATCTACAAGCTGGCAGCGGGCAACCTGAAATACCTGAACGCGGAGAACGGGAGCGGCGATATTTCCCGCCGCATCCGGATGTCCACATGGGCCAAGGGCCAGTCGCCCTACGCCATCATCGTCACCTGCTCGGACTCCCGGGTCATCCCGGAGAGCATCTTCTCAGCCGGCATCGGGGAGCTGTTCGTCATCCGGCTGGCGGGCAATGTGATTGACGACCAGCAGCTGGGCAGCATCGAGTACGCGGCCGGGCACCTGGGCTGCCGGTTGGTGGTGGTGCTGGGCCACACCCACTGCGGCGCGGTGGATGCCGCCATCCACTACGAGCCGGAGGGGTATCTCAAGTACATCACCGATGAGATCAAAAAAGCCATTGGCGATGAAAAAGACCCCTACAAGGCCAGCTGCAGGAACGTGCGGCACAGTGTGCAGGAGATCGAGAAGAGCCTGTGCATCCACCACATGGAAGAGGAAACCGGCCTGCGGGTCGTCGGTGCGATGTATCACATCGAGGACGGCCTGTCTCTTATACACATCTGACGCTGCCGAC
>ERZ1027233.434-NODE-434-length-14552-cov-8.949576_pt1 | contig 14552 bp, 8 predicted proteins | sample MGYA00519244_ERZ1027233 | MGnify/ENA primary metagenome ERZ1027233 (study PRJEB26926, sample SAMN06164469) | human gut metagenome | biome: ENVO:00009003; feature: ENVO:2100002; material: ENVO:00002003 | host: Homo sapiens | place: USA | collected 2012 ... | reverse complement strand
GCTCTGACAAAAAGCTCCCGCGCATCAGCGAGCTGAACGCAGAGTATGCGATGCTCCTGGAACGAAAGAAAAGTTCCTATGCAGAGTATCGCAAGACAAAATCAGAAATGCAGGATTGGCTTGTGGCACAGAAGATTGTGCAGGAAATTCTGAAAGAGGACGAACAGAAGAAAGAGCAGCTGCATGAGCAGGAGGTGCGGAAGGAAGAAGAAAATAGGCAAAGCAGTCGATGATGGATTGCCCGGTGCAGTGTGGGTGTAATGCTCATGCTGCACCGGGCTTTTTTCTTTGGTAGGAACTGCCGTTAAAGCATCCGGAACGGATGCGCAGCTCGATGCCGCAGGCAGCGTTCTAAGGGGATTGGGGAGTTTCCCCAACAAGCAGAAAAGCGCTTTCGTGTCACGAAAGCCCTGCTTGCAGAAGAGTGGGTTCTAAAAAAATCGTTCAAAATTTGGAAGAACTTTCGATTGATTTTGTTCGTTTCTTGGAGTAGAATATAAATGAGAAATTTTAACTTGCTGCGAGTGACTTTAGACATCGAAAAAGAGGTTCCGTATGGATTTCATGACGATTAAGCAGGCTTCTGAAAAATGGGGCATCTGCACAAGGAGAGTACAGACATTATGCACGGAAGGGCGAATTGATGGTGCCGAGCGTTTAGGCCATCAGTGGGTCATTCCTATTAACGCCGAAAAGCCGAAGGATGCCAGAATCAAAAGCGGCAAATACATTAAAACAAAATCCGGAAATGGAGAGAACGAAGATGGAAAGAAAACCGTATAGTGCTGGAGCCGTGAAATTTTCGTTCTGGTTCATGGAATTTCGGAAAACCGTGCAGCTTTTGAGCGAGGGTAAGAGCTTTGCAGATATTAAAAAGTTGAATGAAGAGACAAACATCTATGGTGCACCGACAAAACTACGAGCGCAGCAGATTTATTCTACCGTAACAGCCCGTATCAAGACATTAGATGAAAGCTTTTATCCAATCTTTCTGAGCAGTGATCTTGCTACACAAAAATTATTTGTGCTGACTGCGGCTCTTTTGCATGACACGCTGTTCTTTGATTTTGTGTATGAAGTAGTGCGGGAAAAAATGATTCTTGGTTCCGATGAGCTGACGGATGCAGATATCCGGATATTTTTCAAAAATAAGCAGGAACAGAGTGAGAAAGTGGCTTCTCTTCAAGACTATACGCTGCACCGTCTCGGTTCCTGCTATAAGACACAGCTTTATGAAGCAGGACTTTTAGAAAGCAACCAGGCAAACAGCACAAGAAAAATACTGAAGCCAATTCTTGATATTGCATTTGAGCATTGGCTTTATGACCATGACCTTGGCATCATGGTAAAAACACTGACGGGGGTAAGATGAAATGGATTTAAGCCAAAGACTGGATGAGATGGAGCTTGCAATCCATAAACCATCTTTCCGAAAAGGAACAGGCCGCGCAAATGAGGTCAACTATTGGGTGTTTGATTATCCACCGGAAAAGGAACTGGAAGTTCGGGAGCGCGTAGAGTATCTGAAAAATAAGAACGACCGGGGCGATGATGATTTTGAGCTTGTGGTCTTTGACCTGTATGATATCATCATTGACTTTTTGGAAAAGAAGAACTTCATGGAAAAGTGCTATGACTTTGAAAAAAAGCGAGGAATCGAGCGTATCGTCAAGGCAGTGACCAACTCCATGAAGGTAAATGACGATGACAGCCTGATCGTGCAATATATCAAAGAACATACTCCGGAGAATGCAGTCGTGTTCCTGACCGGCATCGGCAAGTGCTATCCGATTTTGCGCTCCCACAAGGTGCTTAACAACTTGCATCAGGCATTTGTGCGCTGCCCGGTCGTGATGTTCTTTCCGGGAACCTATAATGAACAGGAGCTGATTCTGTTCAATGAGATTAAAGACGATAACTATTACCGGGCATTCCGACTGGTAAAGTAATGGATGGAGGAAACAGTTATGCAGATCAAGGACATGTTCCGAAAGAAAATTGACCGTGAGATACAGGGTGTTATCATTGTCGGTCAGGGTGAAGAAACAAATGTAGCGCAGGAGCTGGAAGAGTATGTTGTGACCCGTGAGCTTCAGCGTCATTTTGCAGATTTCTTTGCAGCATATAAAAAAGGTATTCAGGGAACCACACCGAAAATGGGTGTCTGGATTTCCGGCTTCTTTGGAAGTGGTAAATCTCATTTCCTGAAAATCCTGTCCTATCTGCTTCAGAATAAACAGGTCGGAGACAAACATGCCATCGACTACTTCATTGAGGATCAGAAGATTACCAATCAGATGGTGCTGGCAGATATGCAGCTGGCGGCAAACACCCCATCGGACGTAATTCTTTTCAACATTGATTCCAAAAGCGATTCTAATGGCAAAGAAAATAAAGATGCCATTGTGAACGTATTCCTGAAGGTCTTCAATGAGATGCAGGGCTTCTGCGGCTCCATGCCTCACCTTGCTGACCTGGAGCGCAGGCTTTCCGAGGAAGGTCGTTTTGAAGAGTTTAAGGAAAAGTTTGAAGAAGAGTATGGCGATCCGTGGGAAAGCTCTCGTCAGGACTTCGATTTCATTCAGGATTCCGTTGTCGATGTTCTTTCTGACATGGATTTCATGAGCGAATCAGCTGCCCGTAACTGGTGCGAGAAAGCAACCGAGAGTTACCAGATCAGCATTGAGGATTTCGCCAAGCGTGTAAAGTCCTATATTGATAAAAAAGGTAACAACCACCATGTTGTTTTCCTTGTGGATGAGATCGGCCAGTACATTGGTGATGATTCCAAACTGATGCTGAACCTTCAGACAGTGACGGAAGAACTGGGCAAGGAGTGCATGGGCAAGGCTTGGGTAATCGTAACGAGCCAGCAGGATATCGACTCCATTACCAAGGTGAAGGGTAACGACTTCTCCAAGATTCAGGGACGTTTCGATACCCGTCTTTCTTTGTCCTCTGCCAATGTGGACGCTGTTATCAAAAAGCGTATTCTGGATAAGACAGAGACCGCAGCACAGAGCCTGCGTCTGCTCTATGACCAGAAAGCAACCATCATCAAAAATCTGATTGTCTTCAACGACGGCGTGGAGAAAAAACTGTACGCCAACGCAGAAGACTTTGCAGAGGTTTATCCTTTTGTTCCGTACCAGTTTAATTTGCTTGCCAGCGTGCTGACCAGCATCCGTACCCACGGTGCATCCGGCAAGCACCTGTCCGAAGGTGAACGTTCCATGCTGGCTCTGTTCAAAGAGTCTGCCATGCAGCTGATGGACGATGAGATGGGGGCAATCGTGCCGTTCTATCGGTTCTATGATGCATTGGAGAACTTCCTCGACCACAGCCACAGCAGCGTGATCATCCGCGCTTATGACAACAGCTACATCAACCCGGAAAAGAAGGAAAAAGATGTCTTTGCCATCAATGTGCTGAAGACCCTTTTCCTGATTAAATATGTTCTGGAGATCGAAGCCAACGTGGACAACATCGTGAGCCTGATGATTACCAGCATTGACGATGATCGCATCTCTCTGAAGGCACAGGTGGAGGATGCACTGAAAGTGCTGATGCGCCAGATGCTGATCCAGAAGAATGGCTCCATCTATGTATTCCTGACTGATGAGGAACAGGAAATCAACAACGAAATCGAAAAAGAAAATGTGGAGATGCCGGAGGTCATCACGAAGATCGCGGAGATGATCTATGAGGACATTTTCTCCAGTAAAAAGTATCAGTACCCAAGCTTCAGTGGACGGTATGCGTTCTCCTTCAATCAGACAGTGGATGACCGCCCCTATAAGGCAAACCAGAATTATGATATCGGCCTCCGTGTGCTGACCCCGTGGTATGAGGGCGGCACCGATGATGGTACGTTGCGCCTGCTCTCTGGCCAGGGCAAGGAAGTCCTTGTGGTTCTGCCGAACGATGATGCGTTCCTGACGGAAATGCGGGCATACTTGAAAATTGAGCGGTTCCTGCGCAAGAATACTTCTGTGCAGCTTGCCAAGTATGAGACCATTAAGGAAGCAAAGCGCGTGGAGATGCGGGAACGCAACGGTAACGCCAAGCTTTATCTGACGGAAGCTCTGAAAGAGGCTACCATCTATGTCAATGGCGATGTGCTGCACACCTCCGGCAAGGAAGTAACCAGCCGTATCAACGAGGCTATCGGTAGACTGGTGCAGACGGTTTACCACAAACTGTCCTACATTGACGCAGCGATGGGCGAAGCAGATATCCGGAAGATGTTCAAGACCAGCAACCAGCTGTCGCTGGCACTGGGAGATACCGGTGAATCCAATGTTCACGCACTGGATGATGTGCTGCAATTTGTGGCAGGCAATTCCCGGATGCACATGAAAACTTCTATGAAAACCATCAAGGATCGCTTTATGAAAGCACCCTATGGTTTTGTGGAAGATGACATCCATTGGCTGGTGGCACGTCTCTTCAAGCGTGGAGACCTGTCCTTTACGGTCAACGGTGAGAGCGTCAATCTGAACAACCGCTCCGAAGAAGAAATTATCGGCTACATCACAAAGAAGCAGTTCGTGGATAAGCTGCTGACGGAAGTGCGCGTGCGGGTGCCGGAAAACCAGAAAAAGGCCGTCCGCACCGTGATGAAAGAGCTGTTCAAGGTGGCACCGCCTGCCGATGACGAAGATACCATCATGAAGAACTTCCAGCATTACTGCGAGAATCGAATCACCGAGATTGAGCGTCTGGAACCGAAATATGAGAATTATGCCTATCCGGGAAAAGAACTTCTGGAAAAGGGTAAGAAGCGGCTTTCCGCACTGGTGCAGATTCAGGCACCGCTGGAATTCTTTAAGACCGTATTTGACGAGCAGGATGATCTGATGGATTTTGGCGAGGACTATGAGCCTATCCGTGATTTCTTTGGCAGTGAGCAGCTGACCATCTTCACTCGTGCGCTGGATATGCTGAATATCTACGAAGACAGTAAGACCTACATCGTGGATGCAGAACTGGAAGACGTGGTGGCTAAGATGCGTACCATCGTCCGGATGGCGAAGCCCTACAAGGAAATTCCGAAGCTGCCGGAGCTGCGCGAGAAGTTTATGAACTGCTATATGCGCATTCTGGAAGAGCAGGCAGAGCCGGTCAAGGATTCCATCAATCAGGATCGGAACCGCGTCTTTGAAGTGCTGAACACCAAGCCTTATAAGGATGCAAGGTTTAATCGTTATCTGGAATTGTTTAAGGAGATCATGGACGGTGCAGAGCACTGCAACAATGTTTCCACTTTGCGAAGCTTCGCAGATAAGGCGGAGGCACTGAAGCTGCGCCTGCTCAACGAGATGAACGCAGAGGATATCCGTCTTGTGCAGGAAGCTGCGGCAAAGGCCGAGGCAGAGCGCAAGCGTCAGGAAGAAGAGGCGAAAAAACGCGGCGAGACCGTGAAACCGGCAGAAAAGGTCGCGGAACCGCAGCCGGTATATAAGGTGCGCACCACGAAGAATGTTTCCATCAAGACGGTTGCCAAGACTGCATCGTGGCGGCTGGAAAGCAAGGACGACGTAGATAAATACCTTGCTACATTGCGTGAAAACCTGCTGAAAGAGATGGACGAAGATACAATCGTCAACATTGAACTATAAATGACAGGAGGATTGGCTCCATGAACAAGACAGCCATAAAGAATTTTGCGATCTGGGCGCGGAATAAGCTGATTGCAGATGTCAGCTATGATGCCCGCCTGATCGGTATTACGGAGGACGGCATTGCAAAGCCATTGCCGCAGAGCTTCGGCGGCACTCAGTTCTTCGATATCGGCACCGCAGAACCGTATTCGATTTCCGGCGAGGCCGTGCGGCAGCGTGACAAGCTGATAGAGGTCATCCAGCAGAAGGAAAAGGATACCGACTACAAAACCGCATATCAGTATGTGATCGAGGAGGTTGCCTATACATGGTTCAACCGCCTGATTGCGATCCGTTTCATGGAGGTCAACGACTATCTGCCTTCCCATATTCGAGTGCTTTCTTCCGAGAGCGGAAAGTTGGAGCCAGATCTGGTCACAACACCGTTTGACGCAGAGCTTCCCTTCACTGCGGAGGAAGAAACTCAGATTTTCCAGCTGAAGCAGGACAACAAGCTGGACGAAGTGTTCCGCATCCTGTTCCTGAAACAGTGCAATGCCCTGAACGAGATTCTGCCTGCTCTGTTTGAAAAGACAAAGAACTACACTGAGCTGTTGCTCAGCTTGTCCGTTATTGACCAGGATGGCGTGGTCTATCATCTGATTCACGATATCCCGGAGGATGACTTCAACATCGAGCGCGGTGGTCAGGTGGAGATCATCGGCTGGCTGTACCAGTATTACAATACCGAACCGAAAGCCGCTGCATTTGCCAAGAACGGAAAGATTACCAAAGAGGAAATCCCTGCCGTAACCCAGCTGTTCACCCCGGACTGGATCGTTCGCTACATGGTGGAGAACAGCCTTGGCCGTCTGTGGGTGGAAGGACACCCGGAATGCGACCTGAAAGAAAACTGGAAATACTATCTGGAAGAAGCACAGCAGGAGCCGGAGGTGCAGGCAAAACTGGCAGAAATTCGTAAAGAGTACGCTGCCCTGAACCCGGAGGATATAAAGCTCATCGACCCCTGCATGGGTTCCGGTCATATCCTGGTATATGCTTTTGATGTGCTGATGCAGATTTACGAGAGTGCCGGTTACAGCCAGCGCGATGCTGCAAAGAGCATTCTGGAACACAACATCTACGGTCTGGACATTGATGACCGTGCCTATCAGCTGGCGTATTTTGCCGTGATGATGAAAGCACGGCAGTACAACCGCCGTATTTTGAACGGTGAAAACAGCTGCCATGTCTATGCCATTCAGGAGAGCAACAGCATCAACCGTGCGCACCTGAAATATTTCGGCGCAGGGATGGATGATATTGAGAAGAACGCCGCCAAGATGCAGCTGGAAGGTCTGCTGGACACCCTGACCGATGCAAAGGAGTATGGCTCTATTCTGAATGTGGAGAGCTATAACTGGGAATTGCTGCGCCGGTTTGTGGCAGCGGAAGATACCGATGGTCAGATCAGTATGGACAGCGTGGGTGTGGAAGATACCGCCGAACAGCTGAATCGGCTCATTGATATCGGTGAGACGATGGCGCGGAAATATTGGGTCACCTGTACGAATCCGCCCTATGCCGGAACCAGCAACCTGAGTGCAAATGTCAACAACTTTGTCAAGAAGAACTACCCGGACAGCAAAGCTGACCTGTTTGCCGTGTTTATTGAGCGTTGCCGTCAGATGACTGTAAACAACGGTTTTCAAGCAATGATTACCCAGCATAGTTGGATGTTCTTGTCCAGCTTTGAAAAGCTGCGGGAAAAGATGATGCTGACAGAAACTGTCAACATGGCGCATCTTGGCGCAAGAGCCTTTGAGGAAATTGGTGGTGAGGTGGTGCAGACCACCGCTTTTGTGCGTTGTGCAAACCATGTGGACGGCTATAAGGGAACTTATTGCCGTTTAATTGAGCCGACTTCTCAGCAGGGCAAGGAGGATATGTTCCTTGCCAGAGAAAATCACTATGTGGTAAATCAAGATAAATTAAAAAAGATTCCGGGTAAACCTATAGCTTATTGGATTAGCAAAAAATTATTAGATCTGTTTGAGATGAACTCAATAAGCACACAATCCAAGGCTTGTGTCGGAATGCGCACGGGCGATAATGAGCGTTTCCTTCGAGTGTGGTTTGAAGTTTCACAGAAGACGAGCAAATATAATGCGGTATCAGCAAAGGAAATAGTCGAAAAAAAAGTAAAGTGGGTTCCCTATAATAAGGGCGGTGAATATAGAAAGTGGTATGGAAATCAAGAGTATGTTGTAAATTGGGAAAACGATGGAAATGAAATTAAAGAAAATACGAGAAAAGTTTATCCGGAACTTGGAGATAACTTGAGTTGGAAAATTAGTAATGAGCCGCTTTATTTTAAGGAGCATTTATGCTGGACGGATATAACGACAAAGGGACTTTCGTTCAGGTATTTTCCGAATGGGTGTATCTTTGATGCGTCAGTTAACGTTGTGTTTCCTAAAAATGTTAGTTCTACCAGCCTTCTGACATTTTTGAATTGTAAATTAGTAAATACCTTGGCACAATTGCTGAATCCAACGCTTCACTTTAAGTTGGTGAATTATAATAGCTTGCCAGCGATGATTGAAAAAGTCGATTTGACTGATTGCATTGGTCAAGAGTGCGTTGATTTGTCACGCAAAGACTGGAATTCCTTTGAAACTTCTTGGAACTTTACCACCCACCCTCTTGTGAGCATGGGCAAAGGTTTATGGGATGCTACAAGTACAGCTGCTGCTATGGACTACTACGGCTACCTGCCGGAAGCAAGCTGCCCGCTGGAAATTTGCTATTTGCTGTGGCAAGGCCAATGCAAGGAGCGTTTTGAAAAGCTGAAAGCTAATGAGGAAGAGCTGAACCGCATTTTCATCGACATTTACGGTTTGCAGGACGAGTTGACCCCGGAAGTGGAAGATAAGGATGTAACGGTACGCAAGGCGGATTTGCAGCGGGACATCAAGAGCCTGCTCAGCTATGCTGTGGGTTGTATGTTTGGCCGTTACTCTACCTATAAGGATGGCTTGCTTTTTGCTGGAGAGCCGTATTCCTTGCAGGCATTTGTGGATAAGATGAACGAACGCCCTGGAACGATTTCTGCTGAAGAGTTGGAACGCGCATACCGCAATGAGGGTATTGTGGTGGATGAAATGTTCTTCCCGGATGCTGACAATGTTATCCCTATCACCGATGAGGAATATCTGGACGATGATATCGTATCGCGCCTGTGTGCATGGCTGAAAGCAGTTTACGGTGCCGATACACTGGAAGCAAACCTCGATTACATCGCAAAAGCCCTCGGCAATAAGGGCAGCACCAGCCGGGAGATTATTCGCAACTACTTCTTGAACGATTTCTTCAAGGATCACTGCCAGACATACTCTGTCACCGGTTCCGGCAAGCGTCCGATCTACTGGTTGTTTGACAGCGGCAAGCAGAACGGCTTCAAGGCACTGGTTTATCTGCACCGCTACACGCCGGATACCATCGGCAACCTGCGTATCGACTACCTGCACAAGATGCAGCGCGTATATGAATCCGAGATCAACCGGATGCAGGATATGATGGATCACAGCGAGAATGCCCGTGAGGTGGCAGCAGCCTCCAAGCGTAAGGATAAACTTGCCAAGCAGCTGAAGGAATGCCGGGAATACGATGAGAAGATCAGCCATCTGGCACTTTCCCGTATCGAGCTTGACCTCGATGACGGCGTAAAGGTCAACTACCGTAAGCTCCAGACCGCGCAGGACGGCAAGTTCTATGAGGTGCTGGCGGACAGCAAGAACATCATGGTGAAAGAAAAGAAATAAGAAAAATGACCGGAGGGAGTGGGAAAATGCAAAATCACTGGACAAAGGATGATGTCGCGGCGGCATGGCAGCGTTTTGAACGTACATATGCCCATGATCCGGTGGCATACCGCTTCCTCTGCGGTCATTGTATTCAAGATGAAACCGATGAAGATGCGTTGGATTACAATATCATTGGTGTCTGGCTTGTCTGTCATAGAAAATATCGTGACTGGTCAACCGAGAAATCCTATGATCTGGCATGGATACTGGAATTTATGCAGGCGTATCACATGACGATTCCACGGTACATCAAAAGAACAAAGTTCTACCGGAAAAAGATGAAGCTATTGCTGAGTTCTCTTGTAAGAGATAAAGACCAATCACAGGAAAAAAGGACAATGATATGGCAGAATTGAACCTGAAACAAATTATAGACCGCCTGAATGCGGAATTTACCGGGGAGACCCGGAAACTGGTTTTCTGGTATGATGACAAGGCAGAATTTGCCGAGGATATGGAGACGGTGGAGCTTCAGAATGCGAAGATCTACCATCTTCAGCCGGATAACCAGTTCTATACAAAGTATTTTCTGGAGCGTGTGGATAAGACTACGAATTATCTGATTTATGCACCGTTTCCGAAGCCGGATGTAAGGGACAACCATCTGGAAGACACAATGCTGTATTCCAGACGGTTCTTTGCTGACCGTGCCTCCCTGCTGTCGGTTGACCTCGGTATTGAGGAGAAGTACAAGCCGGTTATTGAGAAGCACATCAAGTTTTTCGCCAATAAAGAGCGTACTCAACGGTTCTATGATTTGGAAATCGAGAACTTTAATGAAGAAAATATTCTTGTCGGTCTGCTGAGTGCAGTCTGCAAGGCGCGTACCTGCTCTTTTGAAGAGGTTGTGCGCATCGTGTTGACGGATGGCGAGCTGGTGGACAATGCTTTCTTGCAGGAGTTTGAAAAATACGACCTGCTGTCTGCATTCTGGCAGCTCTGTGAGCAGCATTTCGGATACACCGATACAAAACCGAGTTTGGAACGGCTGCTGGTAACATTGTTCGTTACTTATACTGGGCGATATGTGCAGGCAGAGCTTCCGGCAGCATGGAAGAGCTTTGTCTCCTACAAGTCCGGTAATATCATCGCATTTCTCGATAGCTTGATGAACAGCGTCCTGTACCGGGACAAATACGATGCTCTGTCGGCGCACGTTGCCAAGGGTCTGAATGTTCTTTCGGCATTTGCAGGAATGCGAGTGGACGATTTGATGGAGTGCGATACTTTCCTTGCCGTGGATCAAGTGCTGGTAAAGTGGCTCATTAGCAGACTTGTTTCGGAAGATATTGGTGCAATCGTAAACGGATTTACCATTCCGGAACTCTGTGAAAAACGGGCTAAAATGCACTTTGGAAGAAAAACCGGGAAGACGTATCAGCTGCTTTCCAGTGCATACAGCATGGTGAAGGAAGCGGATTACCATGCCGCAGATGGCTTAAAATCAATCATCGACCGATATCTTGCTGCGGATTACAATATGGATCAGCAGTATCGGAAATTCTACTATTATTACGACCAGCTGGAGAGCACGGAAAGCTTTGAGCCGCTTCGGGAACTGGTGGAAAATATCTACACAAACGAATATCTGGCTTGCCTGCTCCCTGCCTGGAATGCCGGAATCCAGCAGGATGCCGCATTTTCGGCAATTCCGTTGCAGCGGGAGTTTTACAATGCCAACCTGCGCTATACCAAAGAACGCACCGTGGTCATCATTTCGGATGCCATGCGTTACGAGGTAGGACAGGAGTTGTTTGCCAGAATGCAGGATGACCCGAAATGCACGGCAAAACTTTCTGTACAGTTGAGTGTTCTTCCGTCTTATACGAGGCTCGGTATGGCGGCACTTTTGCCGCATAAGACACTGGAAATGACGGATGATTTTCAGGTACTGGCAGATGGTATCCTTTGCGATAATCTGGCAGGTCGGCAGCAGGTGCTGCAAAGCTATAACCCGGATAGTGTCTGTGTACAGTTCGATGATATCAAAAATTTGAAAGTGGCAGAGCTGCGAGATGTGCTGACAAAACGTCAGATCATCTATGTATACCATAATCAGATCGACGCGCGTGGAGACAAGGCAAATACCGAGGATGAGGTGTTTAATGCGTGTGAGGAAGCCGTTCAGGAAATTGTGGATTTGATTCATCGAATCTCCGTCAGCGGCAACACCTATCATTTTATCGTCACTGCCGATCATGGCTTTATTTACAAGCGTGATAAGCTGACAGAAAGTGACAAGATTTCCGGGAAAAGTGCGGACAAAGCATTTGTCAATCGCAGATTTATTGTGTCCAAGGCGACACTGGAAGATGATGGCATCGACCATATGAGCATGGGACGCATTCTGGGGAACGAGGACAGCAAGATGGTGTCCTATCCTGTCAGCAGCAATGTCTTTAAGGTGGCCGGAGGTGGTGCTAACTATGTGCATGGCGGTTCCTCACCGCAGGAAATGCTGGTGCCGGTGCTGGAGTTTAAGATGGAACGCGGTCACATGGAAACAAAGAATGCAGAAATTGCTCTGGTCAGCATCGTCCATAAGATCACGAACCTGATCACTTCCATGGACTTTATCCAGTCGGATGCCGTTAGCGATACTGTAAAAGCGGCAAAATACCGCATTTTCTTCCTCTCGGAAGACAATGAGAAAATCTCGAACGAAAACAGTTATGTGGCGGACAGTCGTGAGGAAAATGCGCAGAAGCGTATCTTCCGGATGCGGTTCACATTCAAGAATAAGAAATATGACAAGGACAAGCAGTATTACCTTGTGGTTTACGACGAAGAAAGCGGTCTGGAGCAGTGGAGGCAGCCTGTCATCATGGACATTGCCTTTGCAGATGACTTTGGATTCGGATTCTGATATAGAGGAGGCAGGAATTCCGTATGGAAATGATGGATATGGCGGCAGATGATACCCGTGAAGAACTGCGCCGGAAGCTGCGCAGCAACTTTGACGGTCGGATCGTCCGCAAAGACCTGACAAAGAAAATAAAAGAAGGAGCGAATGTTCCGGTCTATGTGCTGGAGTTCCTGCTGGGTCAGTATTGTAGTTCAGACGATGAGACAATCATTGAGCAGGGCGTTCAGAATGTAAAACGAATTCTGGCAGATAATTTTGTCCGCCCGGATGAGGCTCAGAAAATTCTCTCACAACTGCGCAAGAACGGGAGCCATACCATTATTGATATGGTGACCGTGCATCTGGACATCAAAAAGGATTGCTTTTTTGCAGAGTTCTCTAACCTTGGTCTCACCAATGTGCCGATTACGGATGATTATCCGGAAAAATATGACCGGCTGCTTTGCGGCGGTATCTGGTGCATCGTGCAGCTGGAATATGAGTCTGAGGGAGACAGCAGCTTTGGAATCACGGATATAGATGGACAGCCGATTTCCTCTAAACAGAAAAAGCAGAAGGATATCTCTCCCATCAGCATCCATAAGCTGACTCCGATTCAGATGCCCCATATCGACATTGAAGAAGTTCGAGAGGGACGCAAGGCATTCACACAGGAAGAGTGGATGGATGTTATGCTGCGTTCCTGCGGATATGAGCCGGAACAGCTGAACAATCGGGAAAAGTGGCTGCTGCTTGCGCGTATGTTACCGCTGGTGGAGAACAACTTCAATCTCTGTGAGTTGGGGCCGCGCAGCACAGGAAAGTCCCATATCTATAAAGAAATCAGCCCGAACAGTATCCTGGTATCCGGTGGTCAGACGACCGTTGCAAATCTGTTTTACAATATGGGGCGCAAAACCGTAGGTTTGGTAGGCCTATGGGACTGCGTTGCCTTTGATGAGGTTGCCGGAATCAAGTTTAAGGACAAAGACGGCATTCAAATTATGAAAGACTATATGGCTTCCGGCTCCTTTGCCCGCGGCAAAGAGGAAAAGGCAGCATCGGCTTCTATGGTCTTTGTAGGAAACATCAATCAGAGCGTGGATGTGTTGCTTAAGACTTCCTCTCTGTTTGACCCGTTCCCGCCGGAGATGGGAACGGACACCGCCTTTCTTGACCGTCTGCATTGCTACATTCCAGGCTGGGAGATTCCGAAGTTCCGTCCGGAGCATTTTACCAATGATTACGGCTTTATCACGGATTACTTGGCAGAGTTTATCCGAGAACTGCGGAAAGAACAGTATGGTGATGCGTTGGATAAGTATTTCCGCCTTGGAAAGAACCTGAACCAGCGCGATACGATTGCTGTCCGCAAGATCGTAGGCGGCTATGTGAAATTGCTATATCCGGATGGGGAGTTCACGAAGGAACAGATTGAAGAAATTCTTGTATTTGCGCTGGAAATGCGCCGTCGCGTCAAGGAGCAGCTGAAAAAACTGGGTGGAATGGAATTCTATGATGTGAACTTCAGCTATATTGATCTTGATACCTTTGAAGAAAAATTTGTTTCCGTGCCAGAGCAGGGCGGCGGCAAACTCATTCCTGATGGTATCTGCAATCCTGGACAGGTATATACCGTAAGTCAGGGTAAGTCCGGTATGATCGGTGTATTCCGCCTCGAAAGCCAGATGCTGCCCGGCAACGGAAAATTTGAACGTACTGGCCTTGGCAGCGACCGTGACTGCAAGGAATCCACGAATACGGCGTTCAATTTCCTGAAAGCTAACGGAAATCGCATCAGTGGTAGCATCAGTACTACGATGCGGGATTACATCATCAACTATCAGGATTTGCAGGGCATTGGCATGACCGGAAAGCTGGCATTGCCTACATTGATTGCACTATGCAGCATCGCTCTTGGACGGCCTACGGTCAGTACACTTGCCGTGCTGGGAGAAATCAGTATTAGCGGCACGATTCTGAAAGTGGACGAGCTTGCCAATAGTTTGCAGGTGTGCCTCGATAGCGGAGCAAAGAAAGTGCTGCTTCCGATTACCAGTGCAGCAGACCTTGGCACTGTGCCGCCGGAGCTGGTGGGGAGTTTTAATCTGATTTTCTACAGCAGTGCGGAAGATGCGGTGTTTAAGGCGTTGGGGGTAGAGTAACAGGTCTCTGAATGAAAGAATGTTTTGAAATCAGGGATGAGGTAGAAAGGAAAGTTCCATGACAAAAGATGAA
>ERZ1027233.411-NODE-411-length-15184-cov-4.881155_pt1 | contig 15184 bp, 9 predicted proteins | sample MGYA00519244_ERZ1027233 | MGnify/ENA primary metagenome ERZ1027233 (study PRJEB26926, sample SAMN06164469) | human gut metagenome | biome: ENVO:00009003; feature: ENVO:2100002; material: ENVO:00002003 | host: Homo sapiens | place: USA | collected 2012 ... | reverse complement strand
TCTACACCCTAGAGTTCGTCGGCAGCGTCAGATGTGTATAAGAGACAGGGACAGGACAAACAGGACGGCGACCAGCAGCAGGACGACAAGGGCCAAAAGGGCGATGACCAGGAGCAGCAGGGCGACCGGCAGCAGGATCCTTCGCAGCCGGACAAGGAGGGCGAAGGCGACCAGGAGGGGCAGCAGCAGCCCGTTCCGGCGGGTATCTCCCCGCAGGAACAGGAACAGATGCTCGATGCCATCCAGGCCCAGGAAGACCGCACGCAGGACAAGCTGAAGGAGAAACAGGGCGTCGTCGTCCGGGGAACGAAAAACTGGTAAAACACAAGGACTATGCATTTCGCATCACCATACTATCTGTGGCTGCTGACGGCACTCGTACCGATGGCCGGCTACTACGTCTGGCGGACGTTGCAGGGCGGGGCGGCGATACAGATCTCGTCGGTCGACGGTGTCGTGCGCGCCCCGAAGACCATACGTTATTACCTGCGGCACCTGCCGTTCGTGCTGCGTGCGGCGGCATTCGCGCTGCTGGTCGTGGCACTGGCGCGCCCGCAGGACGTGGAGCGGCTTTCGCACACGAACACCGAGGGCATCGACATCATGCTGGCGATCGACGTCTCGGGCTCGATGCTGGCACGCGACTTCCGGCCCGACCGCATCACGGCGGCCAAGGAGGTGGCCGGATCGTTCATCGCCGACCGCTACGGCGACCGGATCGGACTGGTGGCATTCGCAGGCGAGGCCTTCACGCAGAGCCCCCTGACCACCGACCAGGGGACGTTGCAGACCCTGCTGTCGCGCATCCGCAGCGGCCTGATCGAGGACGGCACGGCGATCGGCAACGGCCTGGCGACGGCGATCAACCGCCTGCGCGAGAGCGAGGCCAAGTCGAAGGTAATCATCCTGCTGACCGACGGCGTGAACAACCACGGCGAGATCGCCCCGCTGACGGCGGCCGAGATCGCCAAGGCGCAGGGCATCCGCGTCTACACGATCGGCGTCGGCACCGAGGGCATGGCGCCCTACCCCGCCGTGGACATCTACGGCACGCCCACGGGCGGCACGGTGATGGCCAAGGTCGAGATCGACGAAAAGACCCTGCGGTCGATCGCCGAGATGACGGGCGGGGAGTATTTCCGCGCCACGGACAAAGCCAAGCTGAAAGCCATTTACGACCAGATCAACCAACTGGAAAAGAGCAAGGTGGAGGTTACGGAACACGTCACCTACCACGAACAATACCTCCTGTGGGCGCTGGCGGGGCTGCTGCTGCTGTTCGCGGAGTTCCTGTTCGCAAACCTGGTGCTCAAACGGATACCCTGACGGGCACCACGCCCCGGACGCCGGCAAAGCCCTCCCTTTGCCGGAAGGAAAATTGCGGAGGGAATGTCGCTGTCCGACAGGCACCCCAGGTGCCCTAATGCAAACCCGGCGGGTCGGACAGGGACAGCAAACGGGAAACAATACGCCGGGCAGGCATTCGTTATGTTCAGATTCGCAAATCCGCAATATCTCTGGCTGCTGCTGGCAATACCGGCACTGGTACTGATCTTCTGGGCAGCGGCGGCACGCCGCCGCAAAAGGCTCGCACGCTTCGGGAACCCCGGGGTGCTGGAGGAGCTGATGCCCGAGGTCTCGACCGGGCGCACCGCGCTCAAGTTCATCCTTTTCTGCACGGCCGCCGTCCTGCTCATACTGGCTGTGGCACGCCCGCAGTTCGGGTCGAAGCTCCGCGAGGAGAAGGCGCAGGGCGTGGAGATGATGCTCGTGGTCGACGTCTCGAACTCGATGCTGGCCGAGGATTTCGAACCCAACCGGCTCGAGCGCACCAAATATGCCATCAACAAACTTTTCGACGGGCTCAGGCAAGACCGCGTGGGGCTGATCGTCTTCGCGGGAGAACCGAAGGTACAGCTGCCCATCACGTCGGACTACCGTATGGCGAAGGCCTTCGCCAAGCGCATCGACCCGTCGCTGGTGTCGGTACAGGGCACGGCCATCGGCAAGGCGCTGTCACAGGCGCTGCTGTCGTTTTCGGGCGAAACGGAAGAGACACACAGCCGGGTCATCATCCTGGTGACCGACGGCGAGAACCACGAGGACGACGCCCTGGCGGTGGCCAAACGCGCCGCGGAGATGGGCATACGCATCTACACCATCGGCATCGGCACGCCCGAAGGCGCCCCGATCCAGATCGGCGGGGAGTTCATCAAGGACGAGAAGGGCGACATGGTCGTCTCGAAGCTCGACGAGAAGATGCTCTCCGAGGTGGCCGGGATCACGGGCGGCGCCTACGTGCGTTCGACCAAGCAGTCGATCGGCCTCGACGAGATCGTAAAGAGCATCAACGAAATGGAACAGACCGAGTTGTCGATGATGCGTTTCGAAGAGTTCAACGAGCAGTACCAATACCTGCTCATCGCAGCGCTCGTGCTGCTGCTGGCGGAGTTCCTGCTGCTCGACCGCCGCAACCCGCTGCTGGCGCACCTCAACATTTTCCGCGAGAAGTAACCGGAGGGGTTGCGTGCGCGCAGCGACGGCCGGATTGCAGAGATAAAAGGAGGACAAGGACGCAAAGGAACAAGGATGAGCGCAAGAATAAGCCGGAACAAAGACGGAAGGATACGCGGACGAGCGCAAAGATAAACCGGGACAAGAACGCAAGGGTACACGGACGGGCGCAAGGATAAACGAACAAGGAAAACACAATCGGGAAACATAACCGGGAAACGGACGGCGGGATCAATAGCAAAGAACCGACCCGGCATGGAAAAGGGCTGTCAGGCATATCGTTGACAGCCCTTTTTTATTTGCACTGCTGCCATCCGGGGCATTTCAGGACACGCGGTTCCCGGGAGGCCGGAAAGACTTGGCGCCCCCCCTTTCCCATTGTAGCGGCAGGCACATCGCGAGAAAGCATCCCGGGAATCCGCCCCGGCGGGGTTACTCCACGATAATCTCGTCGGTGAAAATCCAGCCGCCGGGATGGCCGTTGTGCAGGGCTTTCAGCCGCACGTAACGCGCCGCGGTTTGACCCGACCAGCCGAACTCGCGGTAGCAATCCTGCTTGTATTCGAACGGGATGTCGTTTTCGACCACCGCAAGGGGCGTATAGTGCCTGTCATCATCCGAAACCGAGATTTCGACCGCACGGGGCATCCAGATGTCGGCATAGAAACCCTGCATGAAACAGGCCGCGATACGTTTCACAGGCTGGCGTTCCCCGAGGTCGACGACCAGTTCGACATCCGTATCGAGCCACCCCTGCCAGCGGCGGTCGCCGTAGTTCCACCCGCCGCACAGCCCGTCGGTCAGCGAAGCGTCGCCCGCAGCCGGGTATTTCGGGCTGTAAGGCGTACGGTAAACCACCTGCCTGCCGGTCGAAAGGCAATGCAGGGTATCGAGCGATTCGGGGCGGGGGCCGACGGCATTTTTCTGGTCGAAGGGGTGGTATCCGCGCTGCTGCATCCACGCCACGGCGTCGAGCACGCGGGCGTGGAAGTCGTCGTAGTCCTTCCGTTCGGGGGCGCTCCACCCCACTTCGGCAATCGCCAGCAGGCGCGGCCAGATCATGTGTTCGGCATGTTCGGCTGTGGGCACGTGCTCGCACCACAGGTTGCCCTGCACGCCGAGGATCATCGGCACGACATCCGCACCCAGCGAATCGGGCGCAGGGTCGTAGGAGTAGGCTTGCGCGAGGGTGAGGAACGCCGCGGCGGCGACCGGCTCGCGGGTGGGGTCGTCCTGGCAGAAATCGAGGTAGCAGTAGTTCGAGGGAGCCATCACGGCGCGGTGTCCGGCCCTGGCCGCGGCGATCCCGCCCTCGGTGCCGCGCCACGACATGACCGTGGCGCCGGGCGCGAGCCCGCCCTGGAGAATCTCGTCCCAGCCCAGCAGGCGGCGGCCCTTGGCGGCGAGGAACGTCCCGATGCGGTGCACCAGGTAGCTTTGCAGTTCATCGACGTCCTGCAGTCCCTCCCGACGCATCCGGGCGGCACATTCGGGGCAGGTGCGCCACCCCTGTTTCGAAGCCTCGTCGCCGCCGATATGGATATATTCCGAAGGGAAGAGCCCGATCACTTCGGAGAGCACGCTCTCAAGGAATTCGAACGTCTGCTCGTTGCCGATGCAGAAATCGGAGTCCGTGTAGGGTTTGCCGCTGCACGAGAGTTCGGGGTAAACGGCCAGCACCTCCTCGCTGTGCCCCGGCATCTCGATCTCGGGAATCACCTCGATATGCAGGGCACGGGCGTATTCGACCACTTCGCGGATGTCGTCCTGCGTGTAATAGCCCCCGGCGGCCGCCGGGTCGTCGCGGTGGCAGTAGCGTTTGCCGCCGAAGTTCCATCCCTCCCAGTCGGGATAGGGACGCCAGGCGGCGATGTCGGTCAGGGCGGGGTATTTTTTGATTTCGATGCGCCATCCGGCTCCGTCGGTCAGGTGCCAGTGGAAGCGGTTGAGCTTGTAGCGCGCCATGAGGTCGAGCTGACGTTCGACGAACTCCTTGTCGCGGAAATGGCGCGAGACGTCGAGCATGAAGCCCCGGTAACCGAAGCGCGGGGCGTCCACGATCGTGACGGCCGGAATGCGGCGGCCGTGGTGCCCGGCCAGTTGTGCGAGCGACTGGAGTCCGTAGAACAACCCTGCGGCATCGGGGGCCGTGAGCGTGATCTTTGTGCGGGAGACGTCGAGACGGTAGCTTTCGGGGGCGCCGTCGCCCGTACGAAGCAGTTCGAGTGCGGGCATGTCGCCGTCGGAGGCCTCGGCAAAGGAGGCGGGGAAGAATCCGTCCGCGGCACGCTGCATCCACGCCGCGAGGTCGGCCTTGTCCTGCCCGTCGAGGTCGGTCGTGTAGAGCAGCTTGGCAGGCATACGGAAGGCACCTTCGCCCCACGTCACCTGCTGCGGGGCCGGGATGATGCCCGTGGCCGGGCACCCGCCGCCGGCGCACGAAGCAAAGGCGAAAGCGGCAAGGCAAAAAGAGATAAGCGTGATTTTTTTCATAAGGTCTTTAGGTCGGGTACAACAACAAATCGGGATGAACCGGCAAAGCCGGAGGAGGGCGGAGCGAGCCGTGGCCGCAGCCGGAAGGGCGCCGCCGGAGAACAGCCAGCCAAAGGCAAACCGCAGCCGAAAACCGTCGGGGAACGGGGACAGCCGGAAACCGAAACCGCCGACAGACTGCCGACAGGCCACGACAGGCCGCCATCCGGGGCGGGTTTGCAGCCCGAAGCAGGGACAGCCCGAAGCAGGAGTATGAAAAAAGGCCGTGCAACCCGGCTTATGCCGGGGTCGCACGGCCCCTGTCGGTCTATAAGCGGACTAATTCCACTTGGTGTCCATCATCGTCGGGTTGGAGCTGCCGCCGACGGCATCGTAACCATGGCCCGTGAGGTCGCGCACGATATTGCCGGAACCGCTGTCGTTGGGCTCCCAGGCGTTCATGCGCCAGTAAGCGAGCAGCCCGTCGGACGTGGGGTCGACATAGTTCATGTTGTTGGCGATCTCGGATTGCGAGAGGGCGCGTGTCCATACGCGGCACTCGGCGACATAGCCGTTCAGCGTACGGCCGCCGCCATAGGAGGCTCCCAGGTAGAAACCGCCCGAATTGTCGCTCGTCAGGTCGATGGTCTCGCCCTGCGTTTCCACGCCCGTGGCATACTGCCCGTTGATATAGATGTCCCACGAAGAGCCCGTCCAGACTGCGGCGACGTGGTACCACTTCTCCTTGTCGAACGGCTTGTCGGTAGCTGCGGGCTGGTAGGAGTCGTGACAGATCTGGATGCAGTCGGGATCGACCTTCACGTCGCCGAAACGTACGCCGCAGATGCCCTCGATACCCATGATGGAACTGATATAAGGATCGCGGGTCTGGAAGCCGAGCATGTATACGCGGGCTTCGAGCGTGAGCTGCGGAAGGGCTGCCAGGTCGGAATTCTCCTGGAACGAAGTCACCTTGTAGATGTTGCTCGATCCCAGGTAGATCGCCTTGCTGATCACCGGGGTCTTCAGCACGATGAAGAGCGTGCGGCTCGGTTCGAGCACGCTTATTCCGCCGGATACGGTCTTGATGCCCACGGGGACGCAATAGGTCACGCCCTCGGCGAACTCCGAGACGGACGACACCGTGAAGTCGATCGCCGAAGAGGTGTTGTAGCCGGCCAGGATGGTCGTTTCGGTCGAACTCAGGGCGTAGCTTTCCTCGGGCGGAATCTGGTAGTTTTTGCCGTACTTGTCGTTATAGGCAGCCAGCAGTTCGGGCCGCACTTCCAACTGGATCCGCACGTCGTGCTCCATAACCACCGAGGAGGATACGGTGATCGAGGTCTCGGCAGGGGGTTCGTCGATGGTCATTGATTTGTCGGGATTGTTCTGCGCATCGGTCATGTAGATCGCAGGATAGGTCTCCGCGGACTCCTGACAGCCCGTCGCCGCAGCGGCGGCGAACAACAGCGGAGCGACCAAATATTTCAGTTTCATAGTTCTCTTGTTTTAGGTTTAGTTTGCAGGGGCGAAAATCTCGGCCTCGTTCATACTGGTGAAATCGGTTACCCGGCCGACGTATACCCGGAGATAGCGGGCTTTGACGGTCTTCTTGAACTGGAATATCTTCCAGTTGTCGGCCGAGAGTTTGGGCACGAACGAAATTTCATTGGTGAGGCTATACCAGTTGGTGCCGTCCTCGCTGTACTGGAAATCGGTACATTCGGGGTTGGAGTCCTCGTAGTAGATATGCCAGCGGAAGCCGTTGATGTCGTAGGCCTTGTCCAGCGTGATGATGAAGTTGCCGCCGTTCCCCCACGAATAGGACGCATTCGCGGCATACCAGCAGTTGGAGTCGAGCTTGCCGTCGAACATGCAGGCCTTCTGCGCATCGGAATCGAGGTTCCAGACGCCGTTGGCGCCGCTCGAAGCGGTGCCCTGGTAGCAGACGATCGTCCACCCGGAGGCAGGTTCGATCTTCACGCCCGTAAGCGCCGTCGCATCGACGTCGATCTCCATCGCCGACACCGTCAACAGCAGGTAGCGTACCAATGGCTCCTTCGAGGTATAAATATCTTCCGCGGGAAGTTCCACGACGATGGGGATCAGGTAGTAACCCTTCTCGATCCCGGCAGAACTTACGGTAACGGACACCTCGTCGGACAAGAACGCACCGGCTGCCACGCCGAGCGTGCCGAGTGAAACACGCGCGGGGTCGATCGGCTCGTAGGAGGTGCCGTGCTTTTCGTTGTAGGCATCGACCAGCGAATTGTCGATAGCCAGCGGGAACGAAACGTCGGCCGGGGCAGGACGAGCCAGCTCGACCCGGATTTTTTCGTCCACCTCGCCCGTGATGGTACCGTCGTCCCCGACCAGGAACAGGTATTTGGACAAGCCGGTCGAGGTCAGACCGACGATCAGGTCGCCGCCGGCGGGGTTCACATCCTGGATCGCCTCGCGCATATACTTGTAAGGCATCGACGAATTGGCGTACTCATACTCCATGTGATAGGCACCGAAACCGGCGCCGAAACCCTGCGTGGGGTTGAAGCGCGCCATGCCCAGCAGCGAGTTGACCCACTGGCCGTCGCGGCATTCATGCGACACGCCGCCGGTTTTCCAGAGGGACTCGAAGTTCTCGGCGAAGATATACTGCTCGGGCTTCCAGCCTTTCTTATAGGCATCGTCGAAGCGATCCTGCAAATCGGTATAGCCGTAAGAATTATAAGCCTGCACGATGCCGTAGTCGAAGCAGTCGGCCACATCGGCATGCACGGCATAGGGCACGCCGTCGATCATAAGCAGGCGTCCCGTCCCCGACTTGGGGCCGACGTATTTGCTCATGGCCAGGATCAGCTTCCTGAACAGCTCGTTGTCATGTCCCACGAACGGCCCCGAAGCGCCGTAGCCGGGTTCGTAGTCGACGTCGATGCCGTCGTAGCTGTACTTGTCCATCGAGTCCTTGCAGTAGGCTTTGGCGTAGGCCTCGATGGCCTCGTCGGTATATTCGCCGCCGCCGATCTCGGTGAGGAACGGCTCGGGCATCTTGTCCGAGAAGATCGTGAAGGTCACCTTCGTGCCCTTGATCTTCTGCACGAACTCCTTGTCGGCGATCTGCTCGGGGGTCAGCGAATGCCACTGGCTCCAGATGGAGATGATATCCATCGAGTCGGGAGCACTCTGCAGGCGGGTCTGGTAGGATGCGCCGACGGCCGTCCACGAACCGTACCAGCCGAAAGCGATCTTGTGCTTGGTCTTTTTGTATTCGCGCAGGGCCTGGTAGTAGGCATTATCGCGCAGGATGGGCGACTGCTGGTCGGGATGCTGCGTAATTTCACGCTCGGGATCCGTCCAATCCGAACAAGCGACGAAAAAGGCACCCACGATCGCAAGGGCCGCGACGTATTTCAAGAAATTTTTCATCTTTCGTGTTATTTTTAGGTTCATTATTTCTTATCCCACCAGAGTTTCGTACCGCCGGTATCGGCTCCGCCGAGCAGTGCGGTGGCAGCCGCCACGCCGGCGGCATTGTTCGAGTACTCCGAACGCGGGAAGGTCATACGGCGCACCTGGACGTTGGTATCGACCTTGCCGCCGCTGAGGTTGTTGACGATCGGGATCACCTTGGGGTAGCCCGTGCGGCGGAATTCCGACCAGGCTTCCTGCCCGTTGGGGAACATGGCGATCCACTTCTGCGTGATGATCCGTTCGAGTTTCTCCTCGTCCCCGGCGCCGGCATTCCATTTCGGGGAGACGGACGAAGGTTTCGAAGCGTTGTATTTCGTCGAGGCGGCCGAAGCGTCCTCGAATGCCTGGGGTTCGCTCGCACTCTCGGCATAGGTGGCCGCAGCGGCCGCGGTAAGACCGCGTTCGAGGAACGACAGTTCGATACCCGTCTTGTAGAACGATTCGTCGTCACCACCCATGTCCCAGCCAAGCATGGCGCCTTCGGCCCGCAGGAAAGCGGCCTCGGAAGCGAGGAACCACACGACGGGCGTATCCTTGGCGACGTTGGGCACCGAAAGTCCGGTATAGTCCGCCTTCAGCATCGAGCTGAGACCGCTGCGGACACCGTGGTACTTGCCATCCTCGCAGGTTTTGAAATAGGCCGGCAGGCGCGGATCGGCGTAACCGTTCATATAAGCGTCGATGGTCGCACCCATACGAGTATCGTTATAGGCGTTCCACACCTCTTCGAGCGGATTGTATACCTGTACCGAACCGGAACTCTTGAGCCACGCACCGTCGTCCGAAGCGGTCATCACCCCGTCCCTGACGGCTTCCTCAGCATAGGTTCGGGCAAGAGCAGGTTCGACGAAACGGATGCGCATGGCCATGCGGAGCTTGACCGAGTTGGCCAGCTTGAGCCATTTCGTATAGTCGCCCTGGTAAACGGCGTCGACCTTCTGCAACGGCCTGGCGTCGGCGGCATTGGCCGCATACTCCTTGAGCACCACGATGGCGGCATTCAGATCCGTGAGAAGGTTTTTGTAGACGGTCTCCTGCGATTCGTAGGGGTTTTCGGTCTGGCCGAAATTCGAAACGGGGATCGGGCCGTAGATGTCGGTGGTACGCTGGAGGGCCATCACCTTGATGACCTCGGCAACGGCAAAGACGTCGTCGGTAACCTGCCCGTTCTGGTAGGCGTACTTGAGGTTGAGCCATGCAGGCATCACATTGGTGAAAGCCACCGAGAAGGGCACGTTGTTATAGTCCGTACCGTCGAGGTCGTAGGTACAGGTATAGCTGCCGCCGTTGAAGGCCTGGATCGGGGAGAGATAGCCGCCGAAGGCGTCGCCCATCAGGTTGCAAGCGCGCTGGAACTCGTTGGCCCCCACGTCGCTGCACGGGATCACGGCATCCATTTGCATGGTGGTGATGTAGGTCTTCTTGTCGACCGACTGCACCGCATCGGGATTGGTGTTGAAGGATTCGAAGTCCCCGGTACAGGCGGCAAGCGCCGCAGCGGCGAAAAATCCTATTGTATGATTGAATCGTTTCATTGGTCTGAAATTTTAGAATTGGAGTCTTACGCTGAAACCGATGGTACGGGCGCTGGGCTGCATGAAATAGTCGAGCCCCTGGTAATAGGTACCCGTGGACGCGGTGATCTCGGGATCGAACGGCGCCTTGTTGTAGAGCATCCACAGGTTGCGGCCGACGAGCGACACGGTCATGCCGATCTTGTCGTTGAACCACCTGGAAGGAAGGTCGTAGCCCAGAGTAAGTTCACGCAGGCGGACGTTGGTCATGCTGTAAACGTAGTGTGAAAGCATCGAAAGCCCGTTGCCGTTGTTGGCGTAGAAGACCCTGGCATCGGGGACTTTCTGATCCTCGGAGATCCAGACACCGCCGTTTTCCCGGGCATCGGCCGAATCCTGCGAGGCACCCCAGCGATCCATCAGGGCCTGCGTCGCCGAAACGCCCTGGCCGCCGATGCGGGCATCGAACAGCACGCCGAGGTTCACGCCCTTGTAGGAGAACCGGTTGTTCCACCCCAGGCGGAAGCGGGCTTCGGTATTGCCGCCGTAAAGCCACGTATTGGGATCGGTGGTGACGGTATTGGTATTGGGGTCGACATAGATGCGTCCCTGGTCGTCGGTCTTGAGCCCCGTCACGTAGAAGTCGCCGATCGAACCGCCTTTTTTGACCTTCATGCGGTAGCCGCCGTAGTCCATGTTCACCTCGTCGACAGTCACCAGGTTACCGGCCACGTCGCGCGTGCCTTCGGGAACCAGCTCCTTCACCTCGTTGCGGTTCATCGAGAAGTTGACATTGGTCGACCACGAGAAGTCGCGCCACTTGTTCTTGTAACCCACGACCGCTTCGATACCCCAGTTGTTGACCTTGCCGGCATTGATATATGCCCGTTTGTAGCCGGTGCTGGGCGGTGCATCGTAGCTAAAAAGCTGGTTGTAGGTGTTGGTATTGTAATAGGTCACGTCCGTCCAGATCTTGTTGCCGAGGAACTTGGCGTTCAGGCCCACTTCGAACGACTTGGTGCGCTCGGGCGTAAGGTTGACAGCCGGGGCATAGGAGTCCGACGAAACGATACCGCCCGTCTGCAAGGGCGTATTGACACCGGTAATAAACCGCTGCGGGGCGTTACCCACCTCGGCATAGGAGGCACGCACCTTGAGGAACGAAATGCCGGCTTTGGAAAGGTCGGCCATCGACGAGATGACGGCCGAAAGGCCCACCGACGGGTAGAATATGTTCATATGGGGCGTGAAGGCCAGCTGCGACGCCCACTCGTTGCGCGCCGTCACGTCGAGGTAGACCATGCCGTTATATCCCAGCTGGGCGGTGGCGTAGACGGCCTGCGTCTGGTCGTGGTAGCGGTCGGCGTAGGGTTTGGTCTGCGAATGGCTCATATCCACGTTGTAGACCGAGAACTTGTTGGCGAGGGTGGCCAGGTGGCCCTCGAAGCCTTCGCCGTCGTTCTTGTCATCGAGGATGCTCGCACCCAGGTTGAACGACAGGGAGAACTTGTCGTCGAAGAAACTCTTGTTGATCGACAGCAGGGCGTCGGCGTAGAGGTTGTTGTGGTGGATCTTGTTGTTCTGGTAGTTGCCGTATTCGGAAGCGAACAGCTTGTCGGACGAGGCATAGATCTTGCGCGTATAGTTCATCACCATGTTATCGGTGCGCACGCGCCCCGTGAGGGTGATCCAGTCGGCAATGTCCCACTTGAGCGTGGCGTTGAACGTATAGCGGTGCGCCGTATTCTCGAACAGCTCGCGGTTGGTAATCCACCAGGGGTTCTCGACGCCGGTGATGAACTCCAGGGGCCAGAACTGCTTCATATAGCCCGCCGTGGCGTCGTAACGCTCGTAAACCTCGTACTTGGAGATGTCGTCGCCGCGCGGGAAAAGGTAAATGGGAATCAGCGGGTTGTGGTAGAGGCCCTGCACGAGCGGGTTACGCTTGTACTGGCGCATGTAGGAAGCGCCCAGGTCGAGCGTCAGCTTGTCCTTGATGAGCTGCGTGGTATTGCGGAAGGTAAAGTTGTACCGGTTGTAGACGTTGTTGGGGATGATGCCGCGCGAATTGAGCGAAGCGGCCGAGAAATAGGACTGGTTCACGCGCGTACCACCCGAAACCGAGATCGCATTGGTCTCCTCGAAGCCGGTCTGGAAGAAATCCGAGGGGTCGTACGAGGTCGGGGTCGAGAGCTTCGTACCCCAGCTCATGGACGGTGCCGTAGCTTCGGTGCCGTAGGTGTTCTGGAACTGCGGCATGACGAACGGCGACGAAAAGGTGGTGTTGTTGGCGTAGTTCACGCGCACACGCCCCTCCTCGCCCTTTTTGGTCGTGATGACGATCACGCCGTTGGCACCCTGCGAACCGTAGAGCGCGGCCGCCGTGGCGCCCGAAAGCACCGTCATGGATTCGATGTCCTCGGGGTTGAGGTTCGAGATACCCTCGAAATCGCCGCCGTCGGGCGTTTCGTAGGTACCCTCGGTCTGCGACGAACGCAGGTCGGGCATCGGGATACCGTCGATCACATAGAGGGCGTTGTTGTTGCCGCTGATGGACTTCACGCCGCGCATCACCACGCGTGTGGAACCGCCCACGCCCGAGGCGCTGGCGTTGATCTGAAGGCCGGCGACCTTGCCCGAAAGCGAGTTCATGAAGTTGGCGTCCTTGACCGTGTTGACGATGTCGCCCGCGACCTCCTGCACGTTGTAGGTCAGTGCTTTCTCCGACCTTTTGATGCCGAGGGCGGTAACCACCACGGCGTCGAGCACTTCGTTATCCTCGTGCATGACCACCGACAACGGGGCGGATCCCGAGACGGGAAGCTCCTGTTTGGTATAGCCGATGAGCGAAATTTCGAGCGTGTCCCCCGGTTTGGCCTGCGGAAGCGAGAAATTGCCGTCGACGTCGGCGGCGGCACCCGTCGTCGTACCTTTGATAAGCACGGTGGCGCCGACCAGGGGCATGCCCTTATCGTCCTTTATGACTCCGGTAACGCCGCCCTGGGCGCTGTGGGGGGGGGAATTTTTAGCTTTCTTCGAGAGTACGATGTGCTTGTCCCGAAGGGTATAAGCGATGTCGGAACCCGCGAAGAGCTTGTCCAACACGGCCTGCAGCGGTTCGTCGTGCGCCGAGAGGCTCACTTTGCGGTCGGTGTCGATGTCCGACGTATTGTAGACGAACGAACAGCCCGTCTGCTGCTGGATAGCCTGGAAAACCGTGATGACCGTCGCGTCCCGGGCATCGAGGCTCACACGCGAGAGGGCTTGCTGCGTCTGTGCCGCGGCAGAGGTGGCGCCGAAGCATCCCAGGAGCAGCATCGGGATAACGAACAGACAACGGAAACATGCCGTGACAACATGCCCTCCCCTGCCTGTCGCAAGGTTAGTTTTTTTCATGGATCAGATTTTAGGTTAGTTGTAATGGTTAGGTGTCGAAACAGGCCGCCACAGAGTGCGGCATCCGGGGGAAAGGACATTAATTTTCCATAGGCGGATCGAAAGATTTTAAGTTCGTATTCGGTTATCGTTCAGGGTTTGCGTAGAGTTCGATGTCGTTGCCGACGATCCTGTAATTGAATTTATAGGTCAGTTGCAATACGGACATGATGTGGTAGATGCCGTCCTCGACGCGGAAATTGCCCGAGAAGCGCATGTCGCGGAGCCGGTTGTCCATGAAGCGGATGTCGACGTTGTAGTAGCGCTTGAGCTCGGCGACGATCTCCCCGAAGGTATCGTGCTCGAAGCAGAAGCGGCCGTCGATCCAGTTGATCGAGCGTTCGGCCGAGGGGCAGTCGGTCAGGCGCATGGCGTGCGTCCGGGTGTCGAAAACCAGCTGCTGCGCGGGGTGCAGGCGCACCGAGGCCTGCTCGCGTCCCGAAGCATAGGCCTTGACGGCGCCTTCGAGCAGGACGGTGGTGACACGATGCTCGTTGTCGTCGTTGCGGATGTTGAAACGCGTGCCGAGGACTTCGATGTCCAGGCCGTTGGTCGACACGACGAACGGCGCCCGGCGGTCGTGCTCGACCTCGAAATAGGCTTCACCCTCCATCTTCACGCGGCGCTGGCGCGAAAAGAAGGGGGCGACGTACTCCACGCTGCTCGACGAATTGAGCCACACCTTCGTCCCGTCGGGCAGCACCACCTGCGACCGCTCGCCCAGCTGGGTGACGACGGTCACGGGCTGCGCCAGGCGCTTGGAAAGCAACACGGTCGTGAGCCCGCCGGCCAGGAGCACCGCGGCGATCACGGCCGCAGCGGCTATACGCACCGCGCTCCGGCGCAGGGAGATACGGCGTCCGGCGTGCATGCGGCGCTTGAACTGCCGGAGCGAACGCTCGACGTCGATACCGGCCGCGTCGTTGATACGGTCGCTGACATATAATATATAATAGACCTGGCCGAGCATCCTGCGGTTTGCGGCCGAGCGGTCGTACCACGCCTCTACGGCCGCCGCCTGCGCTGCGTCCAGCTCGCCCTTGAGGAAGGCTACCAATACCTCTTCGTCGATTTCGAAATTTGCCATGCTGTTTGCTTGTCTATAAAGTAATACAATCCGTCAGCAAAGGATGCTAACGGAACGGCGAAAAAAAATTCAGATTTCCTTATCAGGAGAGGTCAGGCCACAGCAACAGCACGAGCAGCGGCCAGTAATCGCTGAGCTCTTCGCGCAGCAGGCGAACCGTCTGCCCGATACGGTAATTGACCGTCTGCGGGGAGACGTTGAGGCGGACGGCTATTTCTTTGTGGGTCATACCTTCCAGGCGGTGCATACGGAAGGTCTGCCGGAATTCAGGAGGCATTTTGCGCAGAGCTTCGGTCAGCCGCTGCACCAGTTCGCCCTCGAGGTAGAAATCGGGGTCGTCGAACGTCTCTTCGTAGCGTTCGGCCAGCTGGCGGATGATGCGGTTCTTGAGCGTGTCGCGCAAGGCGCTGTTTAGCGACTTGTTCTTTACGATGGTGAACAGCAGCGATTTGAGCGGCATCTCGGGGATCAGCGAGGTGCGGTTTTCCCACACCCACATCAGGGTGTCCTGGACGAGTTCCTCGGCGCGTACCGGCGGCACGAAGCGCGTGGCATAGGTGCAGAGCGGTTTGTAATAGCGGCGGAAAAGCGCATCGAAACATTTTTCATCCCCCGCACGGAGCAATCCGACAACCGTGCGGTTGTCGTGTATGTCGATCGTATGCGCGTTATCTGCCATCGGCCGGTATATTCT
>ERZ1027233.404-NODE-404-length-15401-cov-4.172488_pt1 | contig 15401 bp, 14 predicted proteins | sample MGYA00519244_ERZ1027233 | MGnify/ENA primary metagenome ERZ1027233 (study PRJEB26926, sample SAMN06164469) | human gut metagenome | biome: ENVO:00009003; feature: ENVO:2100002; material: ENVO:00002003 | host: Homo sapiens | place: USA | collected 2012 ... | reverse complement strand
CTACACCCTAGAGTTCGTCGGCAGCGTCAGATGTGTATAAGAGACAGATACTGGATCGGGTCAGAAATGGAGATCTTGCCCTTGTCGCCGCTGTGCTGGTCATAGCCAACCTTGACAGAGACGTCATTGATGGAATAGCCTGCGTCTACCAGTTCGCTGATGTCGAAATAGTAGTTGTAGGACAGATCCTTGATGGTTCTTGCCGGCCATGCGCTGTGGTTCATGGCGAATACTTTCAGCTCGGTATAGCTGGATGCAGACTGGTTGATGGATGCCTTCATGAAGAACTCATCCCACTTCGGTGTCTCTGTCGGCGGGAAGTCCGGGTCGGATGTGCCGCCGTATTTGTCTACCATAGCGCACAGCGCAGCGGTGTAGCCTGCGTTGTAGTCGATGGCAACTTCGGTATACTGATAGTCGCCGATCTTGTCGGAATAGCCGTCCTTCTGATCCGGGCCGCCCACCAGAGCGCCGTACAGAATGTGTGCATGAGGCTTTGCATCCTCGCCCTCGGTCTGACCGATGTTGCTCCACTTGTCGTTCCATGCGCCGCTGGAGGTTCTGTGGTGCCATGCCTGGGGATAATCCTCACCCATGCCGACCACATAACTGAAATTCTTGGAGTTGTCGCCGAAGCAGTAGTTCATGACTTTGTCGGCGAACTTGGTGTACTTTTCAGCCTTAGCGGTGTCATCCTGATACAGCTGATCCACTGCCACATATGCCAGGAAAGCGGTGGTGGTGGCGTGGCGGAGCGAACCCCACTGGAACAGCCACGGCAGACCGTCCGGCGTATAGGTGATCTGCTTGCCGCCGTAACCGGTGGTCCAGTATTCCAGATGCTTGGTGAACTGATCCTTCCACTGGGATTCCCCGGTGTTGATGGCATACAGCAGCATACCGCCCTGCATCACATCGTCCCAGCACATACCCCAGGTGTACTTCATTTCGCTGGACTGCTCTTCCTTGCCCAGGTTCGGGATATAGTCGGTCTTGCAGAGATCCAGGTACTTTTGCTCGCCGGTCGCCATATACAGCCAGTTTGCAGCATAGAACAGGTCATCGTAGAATGTGGTGATCTTGTAGTAGGACTGTTCCTCCGGGTCGTCGCCGATGGAACGCAGCTTGTCGGCACGGTCGAACAGGTCAACGGCGTGTTCCAGGTATTCCTTTGCCTTTTCCGGCTGGGAATCCTTGAAATTCAGATAGCCGGTGGCAAGCGCAGCCGCCATGTCTGCCTCGATGCAGCTGTCCTCACAGGTGTAGTACGGGCGCTGGGTCTCGCCCTTCATCAGCTCGTACTTATCCATATACACTTCCGCAGAACCCCACCAGACGTGGTCGAAGGAACCTTCGCCGATCATGTATACGATGTTGTCGCCCTGGTCGCAGCCCACCAGATAATCCAGCGCAAACTGGAGGTTGTTCTCGTACATGGTGCGCTGACCAGCCTTGTCTACGCCGTCGCCGTAGTTCAGCAGACCCCAGCCCAGGAGCGCTGCGGAATACGCATTGGTCAGCGTAAACTTCAGATGGTCGCCGGCGTCGAACCAGCCGCCCGGCACATAGTCGTTTGTCATACAGTCAGAGCGCCAGCTGACCTCGTTCCAGTCCGGCTTGACGCCGCTCTGCTGTACCTCGTAGAAAAACATCGACTTCTGGAGTGCTTCTCCGTAATTGTATTTGCTGTTGCTGTCCGCAGCAGTGACCACGGCGCCAGGAACAGCGGATGCGACCCCGGTAAACGCCAGCACAGCGGCGGAAATCCCGGCAATCCACTTCTTCATAGACAATCATCCTTCCTTTCCAAAAATACTGGTACGCTTTGTACACGAGAAATTGTCCAATTATTTTTATTGTATCATATCTTACATGGGATGTCAAGATTTTTTGTGTAACTTGTCAAAACTACCGCCGAAAAAAGCTGTCGAAGAATCAAACACGCATTTTGCGAATAAGCTTTGTGCTGCTGTAATTCTTTTATTCTGTATAGCTAAGAATTTTTGATGATAGGATGCTGTTAAAGTGAGAAGTGTTTCCGTTTTTTATTTGGGTATAATCCTTATCCTCATACACATACAAGTGCAATGTGATTTCACCGTCGATTTGTTTTAGATGGCTTTTTAAGTCATTAAATTCCTCTGATAGATTTTCATGCTGCATATATTCTGATTTTGAAATCAACAAATTAAAACAAGCAGATAATTTCCTGTTTTTCGAAGTTAATGAAATAAACGTATCCGCAGTGAGGTCTGTAGCATATTCTGACGGAAAGCATACTTCTGTGCAGCTATATTCTATGATATAATCATCTAAACCGGCTTGTAAGATATACGGATCTATCCACTGAATCATTTTATCCTTCATCAATTTTCCGTAATAAGATTCGTTTTTTACATATAATTCTATTTCTTTATTGACTCGTTTTCCGTATACCTCTGCGCTACATTCCGTGTAGTACTCGCCGTCTGTAATGCTGACAGTCAAATTATAATATTGTTCTGCTGACGAATCTGGTCCTAAAAAAACGCCTCCGGCAATAGCTTGATGGGTAACCGCAGCCTGTACGTCATATTTCTCTTCAAAATATGCTTTTACAACATCCTCTGCATTTCCCTCAAGTTGTTTCAGTTCAGTTTCAGAGATATGCGAGGTATCTTTACGTATGTTTTCATGAAAGCAACCGGTAAAACTAGCCATGCAGATTGCAATAAGTGCAGAAGTCAACAATATGTTGCATAAAAAAGTCCGTTTCATAGTATCCCCTTTATATGATATTTCATGTTTAAGACGACATCGTACAAAGTCAGCCTGTCAGACTTGTGTAGTGTTGTCTTTATTGTATCATGCTTTGTATCAAACGTCAATTTTTGATATTGCCTGCAAAAATCATTGCAAAAAAAGAGCAGCATTCCTGCTGCTCTACTGCAATTCCTGTTCCAGCGTGTCGAAATACTCTGTCTGAAAAAACTCACCCAGGGTGATATCCAGTCCGTCGCAGATCTTTTTAATGGTAGATATGGTGGGGCTGTTGTTGGGGCGTGCGAAAATATTATGCACGGTAGACTGGGTCATTCCGCAGAGCATGGACAAGTGGTTCAGCGTTATATTCCGTTCCCGGCAGAGTTCCCGGATACGCTGTTGGATCGCTTCCGTTAACGTCATGTATTGAATCTCCTAGTAACGATGTGGAAAGAAAATCGCTGAAACCGGCGCTTACGGCACTTTCCAGCGAATCCCTCATTGTTCATTATAAGAAATCTGGCGTATGAAAGGTTAACTCAGCTGAGTTGACAAAAAGGGAATTTTGTGGTATAGTTAAATGGAAACTGTTATTCACGGCTTGACAGATGCAGACCTGTTCTGAAAAAACGGGTGCAAATCGACAGAAGGGGAGTGCTGCGATGACCTGTACCATTACATCACGTGGATTTGAATTGCTGCTGGCACTGCAGATCGCTCCGCCGGAGCGCTTTCCGAAAAATGCGCTGTCCATTCTCAAGTGCAATCTGCTGGAGATCCTCTGCGCCCTGGTGGAAAAGGGATATACAGACTTCTATGTCAACGGCGCGTACGGCATCCCGTTCTGGTCGGCGGAGATGATCTGTGCGCTGAAACTCTACCATCCGGCGCTGCGCCTGCATCTGGTGCAGCCCTATCCGGAACACAACGCCGGGTGGAAACCGGAACTCCGGGAACGTTTTCAACAGATTCTGGAAAAGGCGGACGAAGTCTTTTGCGCCGAGCCGGAGGAAACGGCGGACTGCTATGAGGCGGCAGACCGCATCATGTGCAGCGCCAGCGATCTGCTTGTGATATTCGGGACGAGAAGTGCAAACCGGAGCATGGTCTCCTATGCCGGGATGCAGGACGTGCCGGTGTTTTCGCTGAAATGGGAGAACCTTTTGATTCCGTAATGAAAAAAGCTGCCGCAGAAATACGGCAGCTTTTTTGCGTCTGGGTCAGCCCTGCATGGACTGGAACTTTTTCTTGACCGCCTGGATCTTTGTCATCTCGGCACGGTCGGTGGGATACCAGCCCTTTGCAGCCATCTGGTCATACAGCGTATCCTGCATGGCGAGAGAGTCGCTCAGCGCATGGCTGAACGCCTGGTGTACGTTGCTGGTGCAGGATTCGATGGTGCCGTGCATATACAGGTCACACACGCCCTTTTCCAGCAGCAGAATGTTTTCCATTACGTTTTTGTCGTCCATTTTTGTTTCCTCCATTTTATGGGAACACACGCTACAGCAGTCCGTAGAATGTCCGGAACAGCTGGCGGTGTTTTTCTGCCATCTGCATCACGCACTGTTTCAGCGTTTCGTCCTGGATCTGCTGCGCAGCCTCATTGCACTTGGTCTGAAAATACTTTTCATGTCCCAGTGCATCCTCCACGTATAGCAATTCTTTGCTTGTCATTTTGCATCACCTCCCAACGTATTGTGTGCCGCCGGAAAGATTTTATACAGGATTCAGAGCCTGCCTTCCACGAAATCTACACCATTTCCACAATCTCGTGAAAAACCGCCCATAGAATTCGATTGCATTCCCAAAGAAAATATGTTATAATATTCCTTGCAATTCAGAGAGGAGCGATCCCATGCACATTTTACATACAACACCAAAAACGGATGGTTTTTCCATGCCGGCGGAATTTGAACGGCACGCAGGCTGTCTGCTCATCTGGCCCGAACGGGGCGACTCTTGGCGCAGCGGCGGCTGGCCGGCACGAAAGGCATTCGTGGCGGTGGCGTCTGCCATTGCACAGTCAGAGACCGTCACCATGCTGGTCTCTCCGGCACAGTACGAGACGGCACGTGCCATGCTGCCGCCGGAGATCCGTCTGGTGGAAATGGAGACGGACGACTCCTGGGCGAGAGATGTCTGTCCTACCTTTGTCCGCAGTGCTGCCGGAAACATCCGTGGCATCGACTGGGGCTTCAACGCCTGGGGTGGCTTGGAGGACGGGCTGTATTTTCCGTGGGACAAGGACAATCATGTGGCACGGAAGGTCTGCGACCTGTTCTGGACGGACACCTACGACAGCCGGGACTTTATCCTGGAAGGCGGCAGCATCCACAGCGACGGCGAGGGAACTATCCTCACCACGGAAAGCTGCCTGTGCAGCGCCGGACGCAATCCGCAGATGACAAAGGCGGAGATCACCGAAAAACTCTGCGTCATGCTGGGTGCGGAAAAGGTGCTGTGGCTGCCCAGAGGCATCTACGGAGATGAGACCAACGAACACGTGGACAACGTCTGTGCGTTCACTGCGCCAGGCAAGGTGGTTCTGGCGTGGACGGACAACGAAAACGACCCGCAGTATGCCCTTTCCAAAGCCTGTGCCGACTATCTGGAACAGCAGACGGACGCAAAGGGCAGAAAGCTGGAAGTGACACAGCTGCCCATTCCGCAGACGCCGGTCTGCGTCACCCAGGAGGAATGCGATGCGCTGGATCTCTGGGACGGCGAGCCGACCCGGAGCGTGGATGAGCGTCTGGCGGCATCCTATGTAAATTTCTATATCGCCAACGACAGCGTTCTTGTGCCGCAGTTCGGCGACCCGATGGACAAGACTGCCTGCGAGATCCTGGCGGCGCAGTTCCCCACACGAAAGATCATTCCCATTGCCGCCAGAGAAATTCTGCTGGGCGGCGGCAATATTCACTGTATCACACAGCAGATACCGGAAGGAAGGAGCAATTCTCATGCGTAAAGTAACTGTTGCCGCTGTACAGATGGCGTGCGTCCCCGATGCCGCAGAAAACCGCCGCACCGCTGAAACTATGGTGCGCCGGGCGGCGGCAGACGGCGCACAGATCATTCTGCTGCCCGAACTGTTCGAAAACCCTTATTTCTGCCAGGAACGCCGCTATGCGTCCTATGACCTGGCGACCACGCCGGCAGAGAATCCGGCGATTCAGCAGCTGCGTCGGGTGGCTGCGGAATTAAACGTGGTGCTGCCGGTCAGCTTCTATGAAAAGGCAGGCAATGTGCTGTACAATTCCGTTGCCATTATTGATGCGGACGGCACCGTCCTGGGCATCTACCGCAAAACCCATATCCCGGACGACCACTTCTACCAGGAAAAGTTCTACTTCACGCCGGGGGATACCGGATTTAAGGTGTGGAACACCCGGTATGCCAAGATCGGCGTGGGCATCTGCTGGGATCAGTGGTTTCCGGAGGCGGCACGCTGTATGGCGCTTGCCGGCGCAGAACTGCTGTTCTATCCCACTGCCATCGGTTCTGAGCCGATCCTGGAGGTGGACAGTGCGCCCCACTGGCAGCGCTGTATGCAGGGACACGCTGCAGCAAATCTGATGCCGGTCATTGCGGCAAACCGCATCGGCACAGAGACGATCACGCCGGACGAAGAGAACCAGCAGCAGTCCTCGGCACTGTCGTTCTACGGCACATCGTTTCTGACGGACTGCACCGGCGCTGTGATGCAGCAGCTGGGACGGGACGAGGCAGGCATTGCCATGCAGACCTACGACCTGGATGAAATGGCAGAAATGCGTATGAGCTGGGGCGTATTCCGGGACAGACGGCCGGAATATTACGGTGCGATCAGCAGTCCGGCAGCGATAGTTTTGCCGAAATAACTGTTTTGTTACCAATATTTCATTTTGAATATTCCAGATAATGGATTTCATTAGCTTGAAAAATTGTGCAGAATGGGCGAGCGTGTCATCTGCTTTTTGTGCAGTGCGCCGAAAATTCGACACTTTTTTCAATCTGTGCGGCAAATTGATTGACAGCAGCATCAAACATCGGTATAATAAATAGTGGATTCATGACAAATCGATTACAATTGACGGCGAATTTTTGTCAATTGGATACGAACGCAGACGACAGCGATTGCAAAATGGAAACAGCGGTCGCTAGAAAGGAATGCTGCCCGGGCGGGCGTGTGTTCCTTTGACACGAAAGGACGTGAAACCAATGGCGCAACCGATGCGCAAAATACTCCTTGCCGCAGCCAGCGGACTGCTCGCATCGCTTTTGATCGGTGCAGTTTCTGCTTCGGCAGAGGAGACGGATGTGCAGGAAACGACACTGCACCTGAACCGTTTTATTGTGACAGACAGCGGCAACCGTGTATTGACGGGCAGCTGTGACGCAGACCAGATCACACAGACAGGCTGGTATGTTTCGGATGACGACAGCCTTTATTATTATTACAACGACGGCAGCTGTGCCCAGGAAGAGACCACGCTGGACGACGGATATACTTATTTGTTCGCCTCGGACGGCGCACTGCGGACAGGCTGGCAGACGGTCGAGGGAAAGCGTTATTATTATGACGCAGAGGTCGGCACACCAGTGTTCGGCTGGATGAATTACCAGGATTCCCTGTACTACATTGACCAGGATGCCGGAAAGCTGACCGGCGTGCAGAGCATCAACGGCACACCGTATACCTTCGATGAATACGGATGCGTACAGACCGGCTGGATCACGTATGATGACGGCTCGCTGTACTGCTACAACAAGGATGCTACCGTGGCTGCCGGCTGGGCAGTGACAGATGCCGGAACCTATTACCTCACAGCGGACAAGGGTGCAGTTTCCGGACGTTATACCATTAACGGCAAGGACTACTACTTCTCCGCAGATAAGCTGATGCAGACCGGCTGGATCAAAGACGGCTCTTCTGCCATGTGGGCAGATGCTAGCGGCGTTCTCGCTGCCGGACTGACACAGATCGACGGAAAGACCTATTGCTTTAGTGAAAAGGGTTATCTGATGACCGGCATATGCGCCATCGACGGTGTGACCTATTATGCAGATGCCAACGGCGTGATGCAGACCGGACTCCAGGAGATCAACGGCAGCTACTACTACTTTAACGAAAAGACCGGCGCACTTCAGACCGGCTGGGTGGAAATCGCTGGCGCACGGTTCTATTTTGATCCTTCCACCAGCGCCCTGCATACAGGATGGCTGGAGACAGAGGATGGTATGCTGTATCTGACCACTCACGGCGTGGCAACCGGCGTACAGACCATTGACGGCAAGGTTTACGGATTCGACGCTGCGACAGGCGTTCGTCTTACAGATTGGCAGGAGATCGGCGGAAAGCTGTACTACTTCAATCCGGCAAGCGGCGCGGCATATACCGGCTGGACTGCAAAGGACGGCGGCAAGCTCTATATGACAGAGAACGGCGCAGCATCCGGACTCATTACCATTAACGGAGACGTTTATTACTTTAACCCGTCCACATTTTTCATGCAGACTGGCTGGGTGACCGTAGGGGACACTTCCCGTTACTTCGATCCGACGACCGGCATCATGACAGAGACTGGTCACCAGGCAGTACAGCTGAACGTGGTGGACTATAAACAGTTCGACTCCAAGTGGAGCAACAAGGTTATCAACTATTCTACCATCGGAAAGGTAGGCTGTGTGACCACAGCGCTGGCGATGAAGTATTCTTACCAGACCGGCACGAATACTACACCGGATAAGATGGTGTCCAAGCTGACCTACAGCAGTGACAATCTGATCTGGTCGTCCTGCACCAAGCTGGGATACCAGGTAGAGGATGTCAGTGGCAGCATTTCACAGAAGGTGATGCAGAAGATCTACGATCAGCTGCTGAACAACACACCGGTTGTGATCGGTGCAAAGAAGTCCAACGGCAGCCAGCATTACGTGCTGATTACCGGTTACACTGGTTCAAAAGGCACTGCGTTCTCCGCAGAAAACTTTATCATCAACGATCCGGGTTCCAGCAAGCGTACAAAGCTGAGCGAATACCTGGCATTGTTCCCCAATCTTTATAAACTCATCTATTAGTTTTTGATTCTGAAATTTCGATCTACAATTTATCTTTTCTTTTGATTCGCCGTCACCACAGGGGTGACGAGCTTCCGGTTCGGAAGTGACCATACATCTTGATTTTGACACAACAATGAATATTTGCATTGTTCCTCGCAGCGTGTTTGCCTGCGGGGATTTTTGTTTGTTATGGTAAATCGCTGCGCCGGACAGAGCCAATGCAAAGCTTTCCTGCACAGCGATGTGGAACTGCCAGACTGCATATCGCTCAGAATCCACGGAAAGCCTGCTGTGAGCGATTTCCCATGATTTCCGGTGTCTCTTCTCCTGCTAACACAAAAACGCCCGATACAAGCCGTATATTGCTTGTATCGGGCGTTTTGTTTTTAGAACCTGTTCCGTTATCTGTTGTGCGAAAGGATACGGAACGGGAAATGATATGCAAACGAGGAAGTTTACTTAAATACTGCCAGCAGGAAACCGGCTGCGATTGCAGAACCGATAACACCGGCTACGTTCGGACCCATTGCGTGCATCAGCAGGAAGTTAGCCGGATTTGCCTTCTGACCAACCTTCTGGGAAACACGGGCTGCCATCGGCACTGCGGATACACCGGCAGAACCGATCAGCGGATTTACCTTGCCGCCGGTAACGATATACATAACCTTACCGCCGAGCAGACCGCCAACGGTGGAGAAGCAGAATGCCAGCAGACCCAGAACAACGATTTTCAGTGTGTTCAGTGTGAGGAACGAAGATGCAACGGTGGTTGCACCAACGGAGATGCCCAGGAATACGGTGACAATGTTCATCAGCGCATTCTGTACGGTATCGGACAGACGCCCTGTCACGCCGCATTCACGCAACAAGTTGCCCAGCATCAGGCAGCCGATCAGCGGAGCGGTGGACGGCAGCAGCAGGATAACGACCAGAGAAACGACGATCGGGAAAATGATCTTTTCGGTCTTGGAGACCTGGCGGGTCATTTCCATCTTGACTTCCCGTTCCTTCTTGGTGGTCAGCAGCTTCATCAGAGGCGGCTGGATCATCGGGATCAGCGCCATATAGGAGTATGCTGCAATAGCGATCGGTCCCAGCAGTTCCGGTGCCAGCTTACTGGTCAGGAAGATTGCCGTCGGGCCGTCTGCGCCGCCGATGATACCGATGGACGCTGCCTGGTTGCCGTCAAAGCCCAGGCAAACTGCGCCGAAGAACGCCAGGAATACACCCATCTGTGCGGCTGCACCCAGCAGCAGGTTCTTCGGGCTGGACAGCAGCGGACCGAAGTCGGTCATCGCACCGATGCCCAGGAAGATCAGAGACGGATACAGACCGGACTTTACGCCGATATACAGGATATCCAGCAGTCCGCCGTTCGCCATGATGTGTCCGTAGCTGTGGTAATACTCGCCGCCTTCTTCCAGGAACGCATTCCACAATTCCGGATGGTACAGGGCGTTGGCGGAGCTTGCGCCATCTACAAAGAAGTTGGAGACGTTGACCAGCAGGCAGCCGAAAGCGATGCCCACCAGCAGCAGCGGCTCAAACTGTTTCTTGATGCCCAGGTACAGCAGCAGGCAGGAGACTGCGATCATGACCAGGTTCTTCCAGCCGCCGTCGGCGAAAAAGCTGACAAAACCGGAGTCATTCAGCAGGTTCTGGAGGGTTTCAAGCATATTCATGAATACACCCCTCCTTTACGCCAGGACGATCAGCGGAGAACCAGTCTCTACAGTTGTTCCCTTGGAGACAACGACCTGTGCAACAGTGCCGTCGTGCGGTGCCAGGATCTCGTTTTCCATTTTCATGGCCTCCAGAACGACCAGCAGCTGTCCGGCCTTGATCTGTTCGCCCTCCTTGACCTCGACACGGAGAATGTTTCCCGGCATCGGAGAATTTACCGGTTCGCCGGCCTTCAGATCCACCTTTGCCGCCGGAGCCGGTGCAGGAGCCGCTGTGGCTGCCGGAGCTGCCTCTGCGGCAGGAGCTGCCGCCGGAGCCGGCGCACAAGCCTCGTATTCGTCCAGCAGGACAGCCTTTCCTGCCTCGACTTCTACTTCATATACTTTGTCATTCAGCGTAACTTTATACTTCATCCTCTTTGACCTCCTTGATCGATACGAAGTGCAGTTCATTCAAAGGTGTATCCAGCTTGTTCGCAACGATCGCCATAATCATTGCAGCCTCCTTGTCCGGTACATCAAAACGCTTGATGTGACCGGCAGAACCCGGTGCAAGCGGCTTTTCCGGTTCTGCTGCCGGTGCTTCTGCCGGAGCGGCAGCCTTTTCCGCAGCTTTCAGTGCCTCCGCTTTCTTTGCCTTTGACTTGAACACGGCACCCATAATATACAGTACCAGCATCAGCAGGACCAGTCCGACGAAAACGACACAGTAGCCAAAAATGGCGGTGATGCCTGCCTCGCCGATGCCCATGTTTGATGCGCTCATCACATTCAGTGGCATAGCTGTTCCTCCTTACATGGCCTCGATGGTATAAACGGCCTCGTTCTCCTCCTGTGCCTTCCGGTTTTCCAGGAACTTCACGGTCTGATCCGGATAGCAGATATAGCTCATGATGTCCTCTTCCGAACGAGCCAGATCGCCCAGCGCCTTCTTGGCATCTTCGAATTCCTGTCCGGTGCGCTTCTGGTCTTCAATACGGCAGTCTACCGGCTTGCCGCCTTCGCCCAGAACCTTCTTCTGGAGCGCCTCGCTGACCGGAGCCGGGGCGATGCCGTATTCACCCTTGATATAGTTCTGGATCTCCTTGGAGATCTGGCGATAGCGCTCGCCAACCAGAACGTTGGTAACTGCTTGGTTGCCAACCATCTGAGACAGCGGTGTAACCAGCGGCGGATAACCCATATCAGCACGAACCTGCGGGATCTCTGCCAGAGCAGCATCGAACTTGTCCATTGCCTTCATATCGGTGAGGTTTGCAATCATGTTGGACAGCATACCGCCCGGAACCTTGTAGACCAGCGCCTGTGCGTCTGTTCCCAGGCTCTTGGGGTTGATCTGACCGTTGTCGATATACTTCTGCTTGATGGGCTTGAAGTAGTCGTTGACTTCGTTGAGCAGCTTTTCATCCAGACCGGTCTCGATGCCGTACTGCTGGCAGGCATAGAACATGGTCTCGGTGGACGGCTGAGAAGTACCGCCGGAGAAGCAGGAAGTAGCAGTGTCGATGACATCAATGCCGGACTCGATCGCCTTGGTCAGTGTCATATACGCCATGCCGGTGGTGCTGTGGGTGTGGAGGATCAGCGGCATATCGCCGACAGCGTCCTTGATGCCCTTGATGAGGTGTTCTGCCTCATACGGAGTCATGGTGCCTGCCATATCCTTCAGGCAGATGGTCTGGAATCCCATGCGCTTGAGTTCCTTGCACATTTCCACATACTTTTCTACGGTGTGCACCGGACTCTGGGTGTAGCAGATACAGCCGGAGGCGATGGTATTCTTGGTGGCATACTTCATGGTTGCATTCAGCGCAGTTTCGCAGTTGCGGAAGTCGTTGAGTGCGTCAAAGATACGGATGATGTCGATGCCGTTCTTGATGGAAAGCTCGATGAACTTTTCCACAACGTCATCATGATAGTGCTTATATCCCAACAGATTCTGTCCACGCAGCAGCATCTGCAGCTTGTTGTTGGGCAGGTTTTTCCGGAGTTTCCGCAGACGTTCCCACGGATCTTCGTTCAAATACCGCAAACAGGAGTCAAAGGTCGCACCGCCCCAGCACTCAATGGAATAGTACCCTGCCTTGTCCATGGTCGGCAGAATATCGGCGTAGTCTGCATAAGGCAGACGGGTCGCCATAAGAGACTGGTTTGCATCACGCAGAACGGTTTCTGTGAACTGTACTTTTCTCATATAGAACCTCCTCGTCTTTCGACAGTTTTTGTGTCCGCAGTTTTCACTGCGGACCGCACGGCACCGCACACGATCCCCCGTGTGAGCGCCCTAACATTCCTAGTATATCACAAAGTGATTTCCTTTTCTATAATTTTTCCAAAACTCTTTTCTTTCTTTTGTGTAAATGCTTTTTTGCTTATGGGAAAACGGTACAAAAGCCATCTTTTTTCACTTGCTTTTTTTGCCGGACAGCATTCTGAAAAGCGAAAACCGCACACACGCTTAGTATGTGCAGTTTCGGGCAAAACAAAACACCTGCACCGACGGTTTTGCCGATGCAGGTGTTTGTATAGAAGGATGTTTCAGAGCTCATTTGCATCTGTTCAGATGAGAAACATTCTCTGATGAGATTATCGGGATCATTCAGCGGTATACGGCAGCGAGTTGATGATGTGAACCAGGAACTGCAGGAGAAGGATCGCATCATTTGCGCCGGTCTCGTTGTTGGCATCGCAGTCAGCGTTCCTCTGTGCTGTGCTGTCCAGGGAAACTGCGCCGGCAACTGCCTTGTTCAGCAGGACTGCGTCTGTGATATCTACTCTGCCGTCCAGGTTGATGTCGCCGTAGAGTGTGCCAGCCGGAGCACCGGTAGCTGTGGTGTTTGTGGTCTCAGTCGTGGTTTCAGAAGAAGTTGCTGTGGTATCACTTTCAGAAACTGTGGTTTCGGTTTCATTCGAAACGGTAGTGGTTTCGGTTGTTTCTGTGGTGGTCTCTACCGTTGTTGCAGTTGTTTCTGCCGGATATACGGTAATTTCCTTGAGCAGCGTTTCAAAGCCGTTGGATGCAGTCAGCGCAATAACACCCGGCTGTTTTGCCGTCAGCGTTGCCTTGTTGCCGTTTCCTTCTACGCTCAGAATATCCGGGTCAGAGGATGCCCAATCGAAGTCGTTGCTGATGATGGAATAGGTAACAGATGCCTCAGCGGTCTCGCCGACGATCATAGAATCCGGTACCTTTTCCCACGCTGCCATCGGATCCGGTGTCTCGGTAGTGTCCTCTGTTGTGGTAGTTTCTGCTGTCGTTGTTGTCTCTTCTGTTGTGGTCGTGGTCTGCTCCGTGGTCTCGGTTGTGCCGGGCTGAGGAGTCTCGCCGCCGCCATAGCTGAATACAAAGTCGCTGTTGATTTCAGAAGCAGATGCAATTGCACTCTGTGCAGCTGTTGTCGAACCGCCGTAAACGGCATACAGTCCGGCAATTGCCAGTGCAAAGCAGCCATTGTAATCCAGCGCCGGTTCTGTGCAGGAATAAGAGTCCGTGTTATCGTCATAAGAACCGTTGGCATCTGTCGGACCGCCGACCAGTGTACCATACAGAGTGTATTTCGCAGTACCCTTATCCGGATTTGCTGCTCTGTGGTGGATATGCTGCGGATAAGAATCGCCAAAGCCGATTAGATAGCTGCGGTTTGCCGGATTGTTTCCCAGCAGGTAGTCCATCTGACCCTGCGCATATTCATTGTATTTGTCCTGTCCGCTGGTATACTTTGCATAAGTCAAAGCATACATCTGCCATGCGCAGTTGTAACGGGATGCACCCCAGCCGCCGCCGACCGGATAATATGCCTGGTTCTTGTTGCCTACCAGCTGATCCATGTCAAACACCAGCTCGCTGCCGTGCGCACTGTACTTCTGAGGATCCATGGAGTACAGCAGAGCAGAATAACCGCCCCATACCTTATCCCAGGAATAAACCCAGTAATCGTAGATACTGCCGTTGTATACGCCGTTGGACGGTGTATACTGTGCCTGGTAGGAATCCGGCAGTTTTCCGTTGTTGTTGGCGATCGCACACCACAGGTCACTCCATGCTACCTTATCTTCGATATTGCCGCAGGAATAGTAGCTACCGATTCCCTCATAGGTTGCTTTCGGATATTTTTCTGTAAACTTTTCCAGTGCGTTTGCATACTTCAGGCAGGCATCTGCATAATCTGCATTCTTATCCCGGAATGCCAGAGAAGTTGCTGCCAGAGCTGCTGCCATATGACCGGACGCATCTACTGACGGGTTGGACGCATCTGCCCAGTATGTCGGTCTGTTCTGTGTCTGCACTTCCGGTGCAGTCCAGATGTTGTGATCCTGGTCGTCACCTACCATATAGCAGAACGCAATGACATTGCCGCTGTCATCCAGATAGGTCACTTTCATAAAGTAATCGCACATTTTTTTCAGAATGTACAGCAGGTGGTCTTCACTTCCGGTCTCCTTATAGGAATTCGGGTTTTCAAAATAAGACCATGCCAGATTGGTGCAGGAATATCCCATTGTGTTCGAGAACTTCAAATGGTCTCCTGCATCGTGATAGCCGCCGGACACATCTACCGTATCCGAACCGCCGTTTGCCGCTTTGATCGCTGCCATGGAGCTGGAGGACAGTCCCTTGGCACTGCTCAGCGATGCTTCTGCATCATAGGTATGACACTTTCCACGCCAGGTCAGCACGTTGTCATCTGCGCCGCACTGGTTTGCGTCAAAAAAGTACAGAGACAGTTTCAGTGCGTCTCCGTATGTACCGGCTGACGGCTGTGCCGAGACTGTCATCCCGGAAACTGCCGATGCAGTTCCCGTAACAGCCAGTACGCCGGCAGAAAATACTGCTGCCAGCTTTGTTTTCAAATTCCCTTTCCGATTCATTTCGTCTTCACTCCAATTCTTCATTTCCGGCACAACACAGAATGCCGGTTACGTTTACGT
>ERZ1027233.366-NODE-366-length-16625-cov-14.190344_pt1 | contig 16625 bp, 19 predicted proteins | sample MGYA00519244_ERZ1027233 | MGnify/ENA primary metagenome ERZ1027233 (study PRJEB26926, sample SAMN06164469) | human gut metagenome | biome: ENVO:00009003; feature: ENVO:2100002; material: ENVO:00002003 | host: Homo sapiens | place: USA | collected 2012 ... | reverse complement strand
TTGTATCAATGCCTTCTTATAAGACAAAGCAGGTGGATGAGCAGGGCAAGCCAATCTATCAAGATGTCTGCTATCCGGTTACAAAGGATTTCAGGGAAAAACTCTATAATGAGATTATCTCTGAATATGAGAAAGCAAAGGATAAGAGCAACGAAAAGGCAAGAGAAAGTGCAGAGAAACATCATGGCAATCCCGATAAAGAGAAGGACAAAGAGGCGACGCCCTTTCGATAATCAGTAATCAGAGTACAGGGGCGGCCAAGGCTGCCCCTTTTACAGAATGGAGGAAACAGAATGGATATGGAAGCAGGAAAAACACTTACCAATGAGGAGGTTATAAGGGAACTTCTCGAATTACTAAAGAAAAATGCCATGAAAGAGCAGGCAAACGATGTATTTGAGATATGCAGCTATGTGGACGGACTGGAGAAAAAGATTGATTCCATGACGGAAGAACTCACCAACATGCAGAACCAGATCAAAGAAATGCAGGAAGATACACTTGTCAATAATGCAAAAAAGGCATTGTCAGAAGCACAGGAGCGACTTAATACCAGATGTGAGCAGATAAAGTCACAGGTATTAGAAGTGAAAGAACAGGTCAAATCTACTGCTAAGGGCATAGTCGAAGAAGCAAAGGAAAAGGGTGGAGCTGCATTATACAGGGTATCTGAGTTCTTAGGAATTAAGAAAAAACTTCTTGATATCCGGGAGAATGTAAGAGGTGCAATCAAGACCACAGATAAGGATATAGCAAAGACAGCACTTCTTGCAAAAGGATTTCGTGAAGCAGGGCAGACAGTAGCCAATGCATTCCGCACTTTTGCTGACAAGCCGGAGGTGGATTATTCTCAGAAAGAGCAGAAACATCCCATTACAAAGGCAGTACTTGCTCCGATGAAAGCAGTGAAAAAGATGCTTGTATCAATGGAACTTCATTTGGATGCATCTATTGATAAGCTGGATAATCTGGCTATGAATGTGCAGCTTGATAAGGAAAAGCATATGGAGAATGCGAAAGCACAGGAACAGACAGAGCCGGAGAGGGCAGAAGCTGAGCGAGTGGAAGAAGAGGTTGTATATTCACCGATGGTTGCTGAACCACAGGAGTATCAGTATAATGCAGATGCATTTGAGGCTAGAGGCGTGGATGAGGTGAAACAGGAATTGGCACATAAGGAAGTAGCGAAGGTAATGGAAGATAAAGCCAGATAGTTGTTAGGGCGTGGGAGAAATCCTGCGTCCTTTTTTAGTGCGTAATAATATCAAGAAGATATATATTTTTTATTTAGAATCAGGGAACTGTTTATGACCAGTTTTTGAAAGAAAGTTACAGTATTTTGATTTTTTTCATGGTATAATGCAAATATAGTTTTATGAGTATGTAAGAATGTAGATGTATTGATTAAAAAAAGAAAGGAAATAGGCGATGGCTGCAATAACCATAGAAGAAGCATTAAAAAGGTTTGATAGAAGATTTTATAGCTATCATGTCAACCAAGATAAGTTGAGTATTTTTTCTGAAAATGTAAAACGTTATGTGGATATGACAATTAAGGCAATATCAGGGAGGTATCTCTATGAAGGAAAAAATACTAATCATTGAAGATGATTTTACGATACAAACACAGCTTAAAACTCTTTTGTCTGGGAATGGATATGAAGTATTTGCAGTTACGGATTTTTCCCGAACAATAGAGCAGTTAAAAGAAGCTGCGCCACATCTGGTTATTCTGGATATAAAACTTCCGGGGAATAACGGTTTTGAAATATGCTCTCAAATTCGCACCTTTTCAGATATTCCGATTGTATTTGTAACAAGCAGCAATACAGATATGGACGAACTGAACAGCATTATGCTGGGTGGAGATGCGTTTATCACAAAGCCTTATAATCCCGCTATTCTTCTTGCTAAAATTGCTGCATTGTTAAAGAAAGCCTACCGTTCCCCGCAAACAGAAATTTATATGTGGAGAGAAGCTACCCTGCATTTGGAGAGTAGCATGATAGAGTACAAAGGACAGAAAGCAGAATTGACAAAAAATGAATTGAAAATGCTGTTACCATATAAGGATATAAAACACAACTAACGGGCGTAGGCAAAGGCAAAAAGCCAGCGTTGGAGCAGAAATGCTTTTTACGCTGGCTTTCGTTCTGTCAAAATAAAAAATCGCACATTCGCAAAATAAAAAATCCTTTGCTACAATGCAGGCAAAGGAGGTCAGAAAATATGCGAAGCAAGAAATATTACATAGCGATTGACGAAAATGAACGGAGGATTATCATCAACGCTTTGAATTTCTTACGGAATAAGCTGCTTGCAGAGGGCAGATATACCGATGCAGTAGATGATATTTTAATCAAAGTAGTCAATGCACCAATCAGGAAATTCAAAGTCAAGATTGCGGAGGTTTAAGATTATGGAGAAAAGTATATTTGAGCAAATGGGCGGTACATATTCCAGAGTCGGCGATTACTATTTGCCAAATCTCCTGCCGTCCCAAGAGGAAACCAAGCCAATCGGCTTATGGGGGCAGCGTCACGCAAGGTATTTGAAGCAAAATTATAAGGTTTTGTATATGAACCTGCTGACAAGCGACAGACTAAACAGCTACCTTGCCGATATTGACAGGCAGGCACAGGAACACTTGGAAACGCTTATAGAGCAGATGAAACAGGCACAGGGTATCACAGAGCGGCTAAAGGCGGAAAATGCCTTAGAATGGGTTGGAAAAATGAACAACATAAGGGTGTGTGCAATGGAGATTGTGAATAAGGAAATCATCTACAATTAAATCATTGTAACGCATATAACCGTAAAATTGTGGTGGGTAGGGATAAACTCCTTACCCGCTATTTTTTACTCTCTTATCTGCTTAAACAAGGCGTTTTGACACCGAAAATCGTTATATACTCCACTTGTTTGTCGCAATCTCTTGACTTTTGAACTGCGTTCAGTATAATATAATTGAACAGCGTTCAATAGGAGGTATAGTGTGGATAATAAAGAAGCAATCATACAGGCAACGATTAAACTCATTGAGGAAAAAGGGGAGCATTTAGAAGAAGTTACAGTCCGTGAGATATGCAAAAGAGCAGGTGTTGGATTAGGACTTGTAAATTATCATTTTGGAAACAAGGATAAACTCATCGAGCAATGTATTGAGCGTATGATAAACGGAACAGTCGAGCATTTTCAGAATATACGAGAGAAAACAGACGGTTTTACTCCTTTTGAGAAGTTGGAGTATCTCGGCAATATGACGCTTGATTTTCTGTTTGAACATTATGCCATTTCCAAAATTTCTGTTCTTACCGATATGCAGTCACCGAAAGAAAATGACAACACTTACAGAACTTATGCGGCATATCTTCCGCTTGTTGCCGCCTGCCGTCCTGACCTTGACGAAGCGGCAATAAAGCGAAAGACGCTGTATTTGATTACTATTATGCAGCAAATGTTCCTGCGATACGAAATCATATTGCAAACATTGGGGATTGACTTTAGACAGAAAGAAAACCGCAGAAATTTTCATACACAAGTTTTGCACGATATTTTGGAGGTATAAAGAGTGAATATAACAGTGATAAACGGAACAGAAAAACACGGCGTTACCTACCGTTTGAAAGAGATGTTTTTAGCAGAGTTTAAGGATAAAGCGAATATTACAGAATACTATCTTCCGAAGGACTGTCCGAGCTTCTGCACTGGTTGCTTAAGTTGTACATTAAAGGGTGAAAGCACTTGCAAGGACGCTGAATATATCGAGAAAATTGATAAATCTCTTTTGGAAGCAGACTTGATTGTAATGACCTCTCCTGCCTATGTGTTTCACGCTACGGGAGCAATGAAAGCATTACTTGACCATTTTGCATATCGTTGGATACCGCACCGCCCTGCTCCTGAGATGTTTGGAAAGCGTGCAGTCATCATAACACAATGTTTAGGCAGCGGAGCAAAATCTGCGGCGAAAGATATGAAGCACAGTTTATCTTGGTGGGGAATTTCAAAAATCGAGATGTTTACTGGTGCTTTGATGAGCACTATCTTTTGGGAGGAACTCCCTCAAAAGAAACAAGACGAACTTATGGGAAAAATCCAAAAACTATCTAAAAAGCTTGCCCATATAGATTATACAAAACCTGCACACACAAATCTGATTACGAAATTTAAGTTTTTCTTCTGCCGTATGATGCAGAAATCCTTACATAAATCAGACCCCGAATACTTCGACGGAAAGTATTGGGCAGAGCAAGGTTGGCTTGACAGCGGCAGACCGTGGAAATAATGTGGGAGCAAAACGAAATCTCGGTTACTGGCAGATGTGAAAATGATAAATCAGTGAGTGATATATCAAATATTTTGCTCAAAATCAGTAAATGCCACGCAGAGTAGCAGGAAAATTCAGAATGTCATCTTTGCTTGCTTGTAATGCAAAGCACGGTTTTCTATACTTGGCGTATTAACATAAGGAGGTCACGAGAATGACATTTGCAGAAAAATTAAAATCTATCCGCAAGCAGGCAGGACTTTCGCAGGAACAGCTTGCGGAGAAGTTAGGCGTGTCAAGGCAGGCGGTTACAAAATGGGAAACTGAAACAGGTATTCCCGACATTGAAAATATGATGGCTATCTCCGCCCTGTTTGACATTTCCATTGACGAGCTGCTCTCTAATGAAAGAGGGGCGAAAAAACCGACGGACTATCTTTATGAGAGTATCACGGAGTACGACATTGACGAGCCGAAACGCTATGACATGAAGTTTGGCGGAGCAAAGCAATTCCAGTTATCGGGATATGAGGGCGAGAAAATCCGTGTCCGTCTGGCATCCAATACCCTCTCTACGCTCCAGAATGATTTTAAGGTCAAGATTGACGATATCCGAAAAAGGATTGATGTAGATATAAACCGCAGGAACGGCGTGTCCGAAGCGATGGCAAAGGAAGCGGTCAGTATCTTCGTTCAAATCCCCTCGCCCTATATCGGGAAAATAGAATGTGCCGTCAATGCGGAAACCGTAGAAATCCGTTCCCTGGAATGCGACAGCATAGAGCTTGATGTAAAGACGCCGAATATCATTCTAAACGATGTCGGCGGCACAGTAGAAATTAACTGCAATCTGGATATGAGTGTGGTTTGCAATTCCTTAAAGGGATACCTTGCAATCAATCAGGTGTCGGCAACTTCCAAAATCCATATTCCAGAAGGTGAAGTATTTACTGCTGTTACGAAAGGTATTGGAACGAGCATTTCCTATGAAAAGGACGGCAGACAGACGGAAGGGTTTGACACGCCCGATGCGGAAAATGTCATAGAACTGAACGGAATTAAAAGTGAGCTTGTTATTTGCAACGATTAAAAACGAAGGAGTGTAAAAAATGAATAACCTTGAAAAAATCCAAAAGACAATGAAGGTCTTTCAAACACTAACGAAGATTGTAATGGTATTTAGCTTTGTGGCGATTGCCTTTACATTAGTGACTGGCAGCGTAAGTTTGATGGCAGATAAACTTCCATTTGGTGAGCTTCTGCAAAAGTTACTCATAGAAGCTGATAGAACGATTGACAATCGTGAAATAGGAATAGCCCTGCTCTGTGAAAGTGTGGTTTTGATTTTCGGGGCGATTGAAGCTATTTGTGTTTGCAGATATTTTAAGTTGGAACTGAGCGAGGGAACACCTTTTACCGAAACAGGAGCAAAAAGCATAACGAAACTTGGAATACTCTTTATTGTTGTAGATATTTTATCAGCAGCATTTTCCTCTGCGATGGAAAAGTTTGCGTTTGTTTCAGAACGGATTGATAACGGCGGTGGCATTGGTATCGGTATTTGCTTGATTTTACTTGCAATGGTTGTGCGTTATGGTGCGGAACTGGAGCAACGAGGCAGAGCAAAATAGCGAGGAGGGTTTCTATGGAAAACAGCAAATGGGTACACTGCCCTGTCTGCGGAAATAAGACGAGATTGCAGATGCGGGCAGACACGGAACTTAAAAACTTTCCCCTCTACTGCCCGAAGTGCAAACAGGAAAGCTTGATTAACGCAAAGGATTTACAAGTAACAGTGATTAAAGGAATTGAAATGAAAACGCCCAACTGATTAGCAAAGTGACAAATAAGAATTGTTCAGGAGGATACTATGGCACTTAATATAGCCGAAACATTTGAATTGCTATTTGATAAAAACAATAATATTGCATACAAAGCATTGCAGAACTTGCAAAAAGAAAGCCAAGAAACAGATTGCGTTTATCCCTATATGGATAGATTAAGCGATATGCTTGACAGTGATAATTCTTATATTCGTACAAGAGGGCTTACATTGCTTGCTTATAATGCAAAATGGGATAAAGATTATAAAATTGACGAGATTATTGACAAATATTTAAAACATGTAACGGATGTTAAGCCTATCACAGCAAGACAATGTATCAAGCTGTTACCGCTTATTGCAAGGTATAAACCAGAGTTAAAGAACGACATTCTTTCTGCACTTCATAAGGCGAATGTATGTGTTTATGATGATAGTATGCGACCATTGGTTTATAAGGATATTCAAACAGCATTGAAAGAAATGCAAAAATTATAAGCACAACTTCCCGTTTGTCGAACAGAACAACACATCATCAAAGAGCCAAACGCATTGACGCAGAGCCGGTGAACGATTGAATATCATTTTAGTTTGCTGGCTCTTTCTTATGCCCAAATCTATTAGTATTCCCCACCAGCCGAAAAAAGATACGCAGACGGTCAAAAAATCTTTCCAAAAGTATTGACAGCCATCTGCTCTGTCGAGTATAATAAAATACTCTCTCAGGAGAGCCACAATCAACTACATATCTTCACAGAATTTGGGAGTACGGCTTTGCACCGTACACGCCTGCGGTATGCGAAAAGGAAATACCGCCGCTGCCATTGCCGCCCTGAACTGTCGGCGGAGGTCAAGCGTAAAAGACAGTTTCGACTTTGAATCTCAAAGCCGGTTACATCATTGTGAAACCAATATAGCAAGGGATAATTCTGCCCTTTTGCAAATAGTCGGTACACATTGATGTACCGGCTTTTTTTTCGTTGCCCAAATGCCGGTTACAACTGAATGACCGGCTGGATGGGATATGATTTTGCGGCAACCTCTTTTTTCGGAGAGTAAGCGAAACAACGCCACCTGAGACGGGGGCAGGGACAGAAAAACAACATTCAGACAGACCGGCGGAAAACAAGAGACCGTATGCGACAGAAAGAGTGTCGCATACCGCAGCAAGCAGGGAAACTGTATTGACAGTTTCCGCCCCAACCGGCTTTAAGAGCCGATTGCCCTTTGGGGAATACCCCAATCCCCTCAAAAATCCAAGAAAGGACTGATGTTATGAACGAAGCCAAGAACAAAAATTTATTTATCCGTGTGAGCGAAAAAGAGAAAAACATCATTGAGCAGAACGCCAAAAAGTGCGGGCTTTCCGTGTCAGAGTATCTCCGCCAGCGTGCTTTGGGGTATATGCCAAGAGCCGTCCTGCCCGAAGCATTTTTCTCTTTTAATGATAAGCTGGACGAACTCTGCATCGCTGTCGAAGGCAAAATTACAGCGGATACGGAAGAAAAAATTATTAGACTCATTGACAGTATTACCGAAGAACTGATACTGCCAAAACGTGAAAGGCTGGTGGTGTAAATGGCTACCACCGGCTTCTGGCCTGTCAAAGACAGGCTGAAGGAAGTGATTGATTATGCGGAAAATCCCGATAAAACCATAGACAAAAAGTATGTGGACAGCGATTTGTACACCGCTTTACAGTATGTATCCAACGATAAAAAGACCGATGAGCGTATGTATGTCAGCGGCATCAACTGCAACGCAAAGCGGGCGTATGAGCGTATGACGGCAACGAAAAAACGCTTCGGGAAAACAGGCGGCAATGTGGCGTACCACGGGTACCAGAGCTTCCAGACCGGCGAAGCCACGCCCGAAGAAGCGCACAAAATCGGCATGGAAACCGCAAAGCGGATGTGGGGAAACGAGTATGAAATTGTTGTTACCACACACCTTAATACAGACAATGTCCATAATCATTTTGTTGTAAATTCCGTATCCTTTAAGACGGGCAGGAAATTTGAAAACCATATCTCCGACCACCATAAACTCCGTGAAATCTCCGACTCTGTATGTTTGGAACATGGGAAAAGCATCTTGAAAGACGCAGAGTTTTACGGCAGAAGCAAAAAAGAATACTGGCGGAAACAAAACGGCGGGCTGTCACATCGGGAGATTTTAAAAGCGGATATTGACGCCGCCCTTGCCCAGTCCGCCAACTTCAAGGCATTTGAAATCCGTTTAAAGGATATGGGCTATGAAATCTGCCGTGATGAGAACTTCGCCCATTATTCCGTAAAAGGGACAGGCTGGCAGAGGGCAGTCCGCTTAGACCGGCTTGGAAAAGAATACACGCCCGAAGCAATCAGGGCAAAACTGCTTGACAACCAGCGGCATGTCGGCTATGTCCCATTCCACAAGCCGAAATATACGCCGCTCCTTACGCTTGAAATCGAGTACCGTAAAATACAGCGCATGGACGGCATACAGATACTTTTTTCCCTTGTGATTGAACTTTGCAGGCTGGTTACGGGAAACAACATTGCCCCCGAAACTCCCCGCCCACTCTCCCCCACCATGCGGCAGGAAATCGTAAAATTAGATAAAACGCTGAAAGAATACAAGTTCCTATGTAAAAACAACATTGATTCCCCGCAGGAGCTTGTTTCTTTTATCGGAGAAAAACGGGAGCAAATCGGCGCATTGGAAAAAGAACGGCAGTCAATTTACAACCGAAACCGCCACAAAAAAGATGATGGATTGAACAAAGCGGCAAGAGAAATCTCCGCCAAGATAAAACCTCTGCGGGCGGAATTGTCCCTTGCAAAAGCAGTCCTTGAAAAAATACCGAAGCTGAAAGAGGTAATTGAAGCCGAACGGCAGGCGGAAACCGCTGTTATAACCAAAAATAAGGAAAGAAGGTATGCACGATGACAAATAGCAAAATCAAAACCAATACCCCGCCGAAGAAAAAGGCGGCGAATATCCAAGTAGATAAACTCCGTACTTTTGAGGGACATCCCTTTAAGGTACTGGATAATGAAGATATGGGCAATCTTATCGTAAGCATCAGACAGCAAGGCATTATCTCCCCACTGATTGTAAGAGCAATTGAAAGCACAGATGAATATGAAGTGATAAGCGGACACAGGCGTTTACACGCCGCCATAAAAGCAGGGCTTTCCGAAGTGCCTGCTTTAATTTATCCCCTTGACCGAAACGAAGCGATGATTGCGGTTGTAGACAGCAACCTGCACCGTGAAAGGCTGCTCCCAAGCGAAAAAGCCTTTGCCTACAAAATGAAAATGGATGCAATGAAAGCACAGGGCAGGAGAACGGATTTAACTTTGTCGCAAGCTGCGACAAAGTCAGATACCGCCACCGAAATAGGAAAATCACAGAATGAGAGCCGTGACCAAGTGTTCCGCTATATCCGTCTGACTTACCTTATCCCCGAACTGCTTGACAAAGTTGATGAAGGCATTATCGCACTCAGCCCCGCCGTGGAACTGTCCTACCTCTCCAAAGAACAGCAGAAAATACTGCTTGACGCAATGAGCCTGAACGACTGCACACCATCCCACGCACAGAGTATCCACATGAAGAAACAGGCTCAGCAGAATACTCTTTCCTCGGACGGTATTTATGAAATCATGTCGGAGGAAAAAGCCAACCAGACCGAGCGAATCAGCTTTAAAGTACAGGATTTAAAGGGATTTTTCCCGAAAAACTTTACGCAGAAACAGATGACGGACACGATTCTGAAGCTGCTTTATGAATACAACAGAAAACTGGAACGCAGACGAAACAGCCGTGATGAAAGGTAAGGTGGAAGTATGAAAAAATTAGAAACTTTTACAGTCAATCCAAATGCAGTCTATATGCTGCCACATGAGCCGATAGATGAAAATGAGAAAATCAATTTATCGCAAGAGGTACTGCCCCGCTGTCCCGAAATCCGCATTGAAAGCGGAAAATTAGTGCGTTTCAGTGGTGAAAACGAGTTTTCATTAAAAATTGGCGGCACGACCTACGAGGTCAACACCCATTTCAGCAAAAAAGGAAGCCAAAGCGTATTGGAACAGTTTAAAGAACTGATATTGTCCGAGAAGCTGGTTTAATATTGCACATTGGAAAAAGATAACTGGGTATAGTAAGATAACCCTGCCTTTGCTATGCCCAGTTGTCGGAAAGGAGATTATTTTTATGACAACAGCAAAATTAAACGGGCAGACAGAAGAAAAAATCACAGCTTTGTATTGTAGGCTTTCGGTTGACGACGATAATAAAGACGAAGAATCTAATTCCATAACGAACCAAAAACAGATTTTACAGGATTACGCCCGCAAAGAGGGATACAACAACACCATGTTCTTTGTGGACGACGGCGTGTCGGGGACGACCTTCCAAAGACCGAATTTTATGCGTATGGAACGCATGGCGGAAAACGGTGAAATCGGCACGATAATTGTAAAAGACCTCTCCCGCTTCGGGCGTGAGCAGGTGGAAATGGGCAGGCTTACGCAGGTAGTGTACCCATCTCTCGGCATCCGCTTTATCGCCATACAAGAACGTGTGGACACTTTGACCGGCGACGGCGTGGAGATGATGCCCTTCCACAATATTTTCAACGAATGGTATGCGGCGCAGACCTCTAAGAAAATCCGTGCGGTGTGGCAGTCCAAAGCGGAACACGGCGAGCGTATCGCTTCTATCGTACCCTATGGGTATAGAAAATCGGAAAATAACCCAAAACAATGGGTAATCGACGAACCGGCGGCACAAACCGTAAGGAAGATTTTTGCCCTGTGCCTTGCGGGGAAAGGCCCGATGCAGATTGCAAGGCAGCTTGAGGAAGAACAGATACTCTCCCCTGCCGCCTATTTTGAATCCATCGGCAGGAAACATGCACAGAAAGTCCCCAAAAACCCTTGCGGGTGGGAACAGGCGACCGTCGGGTATATCCTTGAAAACAGGCAGTACACCGGCTGCGCCGTCAATTTCAAAAGCACTACCGTCAGTTACAAAGTCCATAAGAGAATCCAGCACAGCGTAGAAGATTACCAAATCATACCCGATATGCAGGAAGCCATCATCTCCGAGGAACAATGGCTGAGGGTGCAGGAGCTTCGCAAACACAAGCGCAGACCGACGAAAACCGGCAGGACGAGCCTTTTTTCGGGGCTGCTCTACTGCTACGACTGTAAATCGAAAATGCACTTTGTCGCCGCCAAGAGCATGAAACGGAAACAGGAGCATTTCCGCTGTTCCCAATATAAATCCGGCAGAGGGGAATGCTCCATGCACTATATCCGTGATATTGTCCTTGAAAGGCTTGTGCTGGAAGCAGTCAGCGACTTATCCGATTTTGTACGCTGTTATGAGCCGGTATTCCTGTATCTGCTGGCAAAGAAAAACAACGCCATGCGGCAGAAAGAATACCAACAGCTTAAGCAGGCTGTTGAGAACGGCACAAAGCGGATAGCGGAAATCGACAGGCTGATTGAAAAGGTGTTTGAACAGAACGCAGGAGGCATCCTCTCCGATGAGCGGTTTGCCAAAATGCTTCAAAGCTATGAAAAGGAGCAGAAAGCATTGATGCTGGAAATGGAAGAAAACCGCCAGACCTTGCAGAACGCCGAACAGCGGGTAATGGATTTAAGGCTTGTCTTACGCACTTTGCGGGAAATGACCGACATTAAGGAGCTGACCCCTACGCTTGTCAATTCGCTGATTGAGCGTATCGAAGTCCACAACAGCAACAAATCCAGCGGTCACAGCCATGTGAAGGTAGACTTTTATTTTACGGCGGTGGGTATGATAGATATTCCCACGGGGAAAGAAATCCTTGCCACAATGGAAGAAATACGGAACAACCCGCAGGACTTTAAATTTGTGGCGTAACAAACGGATACGGCGCAGCCCCTCAAAGGAGACTGCTCCGCATCCTACATAAAAGTATCCTTATCTGGCGACAGCAAATCCTCTACTACCTTTTTAAGAACGCCGGAAAAATCTGTTCCAGAAATGATATTGTGGATTTTCTTTGGGACAATCAGCTTTATGTTGATGATAACGCCCTAAGTGTCAATATTACCCGTATTCGCGACAAACTGGCAGCAATCGGACTTGTAGATTTCATTAAAACAAAACACAGGCAAGGATATACATTATGAGTGGAAAACAATATTTGAAAAATCAACTCCCCGTTATTTTAATCAATCTGCTGGGTATGCTTGCCCTTGCCTTGTTCTTAATTGCAAGCGATAATCCTATCCAGACAGTCCTGTTTATTCTTGCAGTCTGGTCGATTGTCCTTGTTTTATCTTTGCTGACTTTTTATTTCTCACGAAAAAAGTATCTGAATAAGTTGCTTGGTATGGCGGAGCAATTAGAAGAACGATATTTATTGCCGGAAATCATGCAAGTGCCGGAAAGGGCTGATGAACAGGTTTTTTACCAGATTATGAAAATGGCTGAAAAATCTATGTTGGAACAGATTGGCGAAGTACAGAGGGAACGCAGGGAATACAAAGAATACATTGAGCAATGGATACATGAAGTAAAAACACCAATTACAGCTATGAAGCTGCTGTGTGAGAATAACCGTTCTCCCTTTTCCAGAGAGGTATTGGCAGAGTTAGAGAATATCAACCAATATACAGAACAGGCCCTTTACTATGCCCGAAGTGAACATGCTGAAAAAGACTATTCTATTCGTGAAGTCAATTTATGCGATGTTGTGCATAGTGCAATCGCAGATAATAAGTATCTTTTGCGTCAAAGCAATATGACGATTCAGATAGACGATATAGAAACAAAAGTTTACACTGATGAAAAATGGGTGCGGTTCATCTTAAATCAGATTATCGGTAATGCAATCAAATACCATGCAGAGCAGCCTATTTTGCACTTTGTGGCGACAGAAACAAATGACGGGATTGTGCTATCTATCCGTGACAACGGGATAGGTATTCCTAAAAGTGATTTACCCCGCATTTTTGAAAAAGGATTTACAGGTCAGAATGGGCGAACCGGGAAAAATTCTACTGGAATTGGCTTATATCTTTGCAAGCGTCTATGTGATAAACTGGGAATAGGACTTACTGCTTATTCCGAAAACAGAGGAACAACGATTTCACTTATCTTTCAAATGAATGATTTTATTATCGGAGTGCAGGGCTGACAGGCTCTGCACTTCTTACATTTTTGTAAGAACTGTGTAAGAAAACTTGATACAAAAAATGATATACTCCATTTACAATATGGGTATGGAACAGTTAAGGAGGTTTATCAGATGAATACGATTTTGAAACTGGAACATATCCAGAAATATTATGGCAATGAAGGAAATATTACCAAAGCCATTAAAGACATTAGCTTTTCTGTGGAAGCTGGGGAATTTCTCGGAATTATGGGGGCGTCCGGTTCTGGAAAGACAACACTGCTCAACTGTATTTCTACGATTGATACCGTAAGTGCAGGGCATATTTTTTTAGAGGGAACAGACATAACAGAAATCAAACCAAAATCTCTTGCCCGCTTTCGCAGAGAGAATTTAGGTTTTGTATTTCAAGATTTCAATTTGCTGGATACATTGACAATTTCAGAAAACATTGCACTGGCATTAGCAATCAACAAAGTCCCTGCCGGGAGCGTAGAACCCCGCATTTTGGATATAGCCGGAAAGCTGAATATCAGCGATATTCTAAACAAATATCCTTATCAGGTATCGGGCGGTCAAAAACAGCGTTGTGCCTGTGCAAGAGCAATTATCAACAATCCGAAGCTCTTACTGGCAGATGAGCCGACAGGGGCATTAGACAGCCATTCCTCACAAATGCTGCTGTCTACCATTCAAAGCATCAATGAACAGCTTATGGCGACAATTCTTATGGTAACTCATGACGCTTTTACCGCCAGCTATGCCAACCGTATTCTTTTTTTGAAAGACGGAGAAATCTTTATGGAACTGCGCAAGGACAACGACAGCAGAAGTGCTTTTTTTGATAAAATTCTGAAAGTCCTTACCATGATCGGAGGGGGACAGAGCCATGTATGCTAAACTTGTTTTCAGAAATGCAAAGAGGTCTGTAAAAGACTATCTGGTCTACATTGTCACAATGACAATCTGTGTTACCTTGTTTTATGCGTTCTTGTCTATTTCCAGTAGTTATTATAACCCGGATATAGGCAGCGAGTATGATTTTACTCTATTAAGTGATGGAATGAAAATTGCAATCTGCATGATAACCTTGCTATTGTTATTTTTAATACGGTTCGTCAATCATTATATGCTAAGACGGAAGCAAAAGGAATTTGCTGTCCAGTCCATTATGGGAATGGAACAAAAAACTATTGGCAGGATTTTCTTTGCAGAGACACTGATTATGGGTATGTTTTCCATTTTGATTGGTATTTTTTGCGGTGTATTTTGCTCTCAATTCATTACCGCAATGCTCCTTACTGCTTATGGAAAGCCTTATGAAATCTCATGGACATTGTTCCCGGACACCGTTTTGCTGACAGTGATATTTTTTGTGGTAAGTTTTTTTGTGGTAGGAGTTTTCAATACCCGTACCATTCAGAAAACAAAAATTATTGATATGCTTTCCGCAGAGAAAGAGAACGAACCAGAGCTAAAAAAGAGCCGCTTCATTTCTGTTGTAGTAGTCCTCTTTGAAGTATTTACCGTATGGGGATTGATTACAGGAATACAAAAGGTCTGGTTTTATTATGACACCCGCTTTGCGTTTCCGGTGCAGCTTATGTTTTGGGGAAATATTCTTTTTCCGCTGCTTACTTTGCTGTGGTCGATATTTTGCATAATTAGAAATAAAAAAAGAGAATGTTTCATTGCTGGTTTGCTGATATGTTCTGTATTGAATGCTTTTACAGCAGCCAGCGTTGCAGCATTAACAAATAAATATTATCTGTCTTTAGGTGGTGGAACGCTCAATCAATATCTGCTTTTTGTTGTGATTGACTTACTTTTCTCCATTTGTGCCTTCATTTATCTTACCAGTGGTTTGATTGTAGCATGGAAAGTAAAATCGCCGGAACATAGATACAAGGGAGAAAACCTGTTCTTTTTCGGGCAAATTATATCAAAACTAAATACAACCAGCAAAACAATGACGCTGATTTGTATAACCCTTGTCCTTGCAATCTTCATGTTTATTGCCGCCCCTATTTTGACGGGCTGGGCTTCAGGTTATTTGGATATGCGCTCTATGTATGATGTGCAGGTATATTCAAGATACAATGATGTTTATGAAGAAGAAAATCTGCCACAGAACAGTTATGAAATCATTACTGATTTTCTGACAGAACATAAAATAGATACAGACTATGATTGCACTTTCAATCTATATCTGCCAGAGAAAGACGATTTTCACAACAGACAGAAATATGATTTTCCGATTGTAGCAATTTCTTTGAGCGATTATAACACTATACGGGAAATGCTGGGTTACGAACAGATTTCTCTGGAGGAAGATGAATTTACAACACAATGGAAAGCAATCGCCACCGAGGAAGAACGGGATAACTTTTTGAAAGAACACACCAGCATTATGACTGACGCAGGAGAATTGACTCTTTCCGGGCAGTCCTATTATGAGGATCCGATTGGAGAAACAGCGTACAATTCCTATACAAATGTATTGTATGTACTTCCAGACAATATTTGTGAAAAGCTGTTGCCAGTAATAAAAAACCGATATATTACAACAACGGAAAATATCTCCTATGAAAATGCAAGGAAACTGGAAAAACTTTTTACAGAGAAATATCCCGAGCAGGCAGAAACCGGGGCTATTTATGGCGTGCGTTTTAGCACACTGCAAATCAATAGTTCCATAGCAAATAACTTTATTTTACAGACTGCAATGATTTATGGTGCTGTCGTACTGATGGTTATATGTCTTACCGTACTTTCTTTGCAACAACTCTTAGACGCAGGACAATATAAATATCGCTTCTCTGTGCTCCGAAAATTGGGGGTGGAAGAAAAGCATATCGGAAAACTTATCTTGCAACAATTAAGTGTTTGGTTTGGGCTTCCAATTATCACAGCAATCATTGTAGCTGCTGTTGTAATAGCTTACTTTATCCAAACCATATCAGCAGAAATTTCAGCCTATATTGGATTCACTGCATTGATGTTACAGATTGTGGCAACCGTGGGAATTTTGGCAATTTTATTGATTTGTTACTTCATAAGTACATGGATTATTTTTAGGCGCTCTGTTAATCCATAGAAAATATGTAATCATTACATTTCGCACATTTTTTAAAAGAGGGATAGCACTCTTAATGAATCAGAAGCAGGACTATCATTCAGAAATGAGTGGTAGTCCTATTTCTGTGTGCGGGAATGGTGGCAATATGGTATTATGGGATAGAAAAACATTTTTTAATGAGTGTCAGATTTTTGTCTGGAAGTTGTGTATATAGGTGAAAGGAGGTATTGGAGCAGATCGAGAACAAGGCATAGAAGTTATTTATGTACAGCATGATGATGGACCTGATACC
>ERZ1027233.362-NODE-362-length-16846-cov-6.203800_pt1 | contig 16846 bp, 19 predicted proteins | sample MGYA00519244_ERZ1027233 | MGnify/ENA primary metagenome ERZ1027233 (study PRJEB26926, sample SAMN06164469) | human gut metagenome | biome: ENVO:00009003; feature: ENVO:2100002; material: ENVO:00002003 | host: Homo sapiens | place: USA | collected 2012 ... | reverse complement strand
AGATGTGTATAAGAGACAGATTTTATGCAATTGAGCGCCCCAGTAGGGTCACTAAGCTTTTTAGAGTTTTTTAGTGCAGTTTTATTTACTCAGTACCAAATGACCTTGCCATTAGTAGTTTTTATTTATATTGTAAGTACGATTTTTAGGGATGAAATTACAAGTGGTATTATGTATCTTTACAAAGATATTAGTAGAAAAGTTATTTTAAATGCAAAGTTAGGAGCGATTTTATTGTTTCAAATATTGTATATAGTAATAACTTTCTTTTCATCATTGTTTACTTATTATGTTTATTTGGTTCATAAACCATATACATCAGGTAGGTTTTGGCCTTCCAAAATTGATGATGTACAGTATACGGTAATTAGTATTTTAGGGACTATTTTGGTATTTTTGTTGTGTTTATTAGTTGCCAGTCTGGCATCAATTATCTTGACAAATGGATTCACTATGCTTGTAGGAATTATTTTTGCACTTTTTTCTTTTATAGCTCCACAACTTGCTTCGCTAAAATATGTGTTTCCGAACGGTTATGTTAATGTGTTAGGTCATATGTCTTTTAATAGTAGTATATTACTTATTATGTTATTATTTGTAGTCTACTATGCAATTTTGTATATTGCTTCTTTATATTTTTACAGTAGACTTGAGTATTAGTGGGTTGAGGTACTATTATGGAGAGTAAAAAAAGTTCTTCAGTATTATCTCAAATTAGACGCTTTCTTATACCTGAGTACTTTTTATTTATAGTAGGATTAATTCTAAGTATTATCGGTGCCTTATCTACACTTGCTTTGCCTTTAATTATGGGCAGTTTAGCAGATCGTGATAGAATGAACTTTATTGACAGTATCAGAGAAATTATATACCAAAAACTATTTAATAAAGGAAATACTTATCATGAAAACACTTAAATCAATCATCAACGCTGTTCTTATTCTTCTTATGGCAATCTACGGTCTTGCAATGCTTGCTTTACTTATCCTTCCTTTTGTGGATGTGACTAATCTTTTTCCAGGTGCTGAGGTTCATTACCTTTCTGGATGGGGTTACTGGCTAGTCTCAGAGTTACAATTCGCCTTCTATCTTGCCTTGCTTTGTCTCCTTCGTAAAGAGCTTAAAGACTTTACTTGGAAGGCATTTTGGACAGAAGATTTTTCTCTCTTCTTGAAAAAGGCTGCTCTTCTAACCTTTGTGCCATCAGCCTTGAATATCTTCCTGCAGTTGGGAACGACTAATCACCTTGTAGTGGACTTCAGCACATCAGTCTGGCTCCTCTTGGTCTCTCTAGCTTGTGATGCTGTCCGTCTTCGTAAGGGACAAACAGCTGTCAAATAATTGAAGGAATCTTAGTTGAAAAGTAGTAAAATCTTACCTATAAACTAGTATTTTATATTGATATTCGATATAATTGATACTGTTAATAGTTAGCTAATGATTTAGTATGAGGTCAAGGGCTCCTAGAGGCACCTTGGCTTTTTCTAGTCTATGCTCAAAGAAATCAAATGAATTTACAATCGAGGTAACACATGACAACTATCTTATTTTATTTTTTAATCATCCTAGCCTTGGCTGGCTCTAGTTATTATGGTTGGAGATCGGCCAAAAGTGCTAAAAATCGTCAGGAAACGCAAGAACAGAAACGTCTACGTAGTATTCTCCTGTTCGTTAATGTCCTCCTTTTTGCGGGCTTTTTAAGTCTTGTTATTACCATTCTTACTGATGCCTTTATCCTGACTGGTCATGAAGGACTCTTACAACAAGGTTTGCGTATGCTTCTTGGTTCGGGGGTTACCGTGAAAAGTAGTAGCACTAGTCTGACGCTTTTTGCAGCAACCATTGATTTCCTTCGTATGTCAGTCAACATAGGCTTCTTGTTGTGTCTACGTGTCTTTCTGATTAATCTTTATCGTTCTGATATTTTTATCGCTAAAAATGCTAAGTTGGTTCGTTGGTCAGCGCATTTGCTAGTTCTTGGGGCCTTTATCAATAATGGTATCTTTACATTTGGGACAGGCAACCATAGTTATAGTTTCTTTAATATCAGTTATTTGCTAGTTAGCTTTGTTCTCTATGCTGTTGCTATGATTTTGACTAAGGCTAATGCCATTGCTGAGGAAAATGAGTACACGATTTAGGAGAGGCTTATGATTATTGTCAATTTGGACGTTGAACTTGCCAAGAAGAAGATGCGCTCGGGTGAGCTAGCAGAACGTATTGGTATTACCCCAGCCAATCTCTCGGTTCTTAAGACAGGCAAGGCTAAGGCAATCCGTTTTACAACACTGGACGCTATTTGTAAGGAGTTAGATTGCCAACCAGGAGATATTCTTGAATATAGACCAGACGAAGAAAATTAAAAGCCTGAAGTAGTTCAGTCACCTTTCTAGTGACCATGCTTCAAGCTTTTTTATTTTTTCTTCAACCATGCGACCAGGGCTAGACTGGCTAGCATGGTACCACAGACTATGGCGATATATGTTTTTGAGACTGTCAGCTCATAGTGGAAATCTTTATTTTTCAATTTATCGGTTGCTTCAATACTAAGTTTCATGTTTTATCCCTCGATATAGTTTTTCAATTCTTGGCCTTTGAGTCCTGCACTAAGTGCGATGAGGAGTTTGAGGCGAGCCTTTGGTGCGTTGAGTTCTTTAACAAACATAACGCCAGCTTCTTGGAGTTTGACTCCCCCGCCTTCATAGGCGTAGACAGGTTCGGCGATACCGTTGAAGCAGCGGGAAACGAGCAGAACAGGGACTCCTTTTTCCATAAGATTTGTGATTTCTCTTGCAGCCAATGGTGGGAGGTTTCCAGCACCTAGTGCCTCGATAACCACGCCATCAATCTTTTCAGGGTCTAGGAGACTGATGATTCCATCTCCGATACCCATCCCAGCATAGGCCTTGATGATTGGTACTGTTCCTGTGATTTGTTCCAAGTCAAAGCGAACCCGAGGCTCTGCAGTTTTGAACCAGAGGATATCATGCTTCATGATGATTCCTAGTGGACCGTGGGTTGGTGTGTGGAAGGTTGCCACGTTTGTGGTATGGGTCTTAGTCACATACTTGGCTGCATGGATTTCATCATTCATAACGACCAGGATTCCTTTGTCAGCGGCCTTGTCGTCGCTAGCAACACGTAGGGCTGAGAGATAGTTATAGACTCCGTCGCTTCCTAGTTCGTTCGACGAACGCATGGCACCAGTTAGGACGATTGGAATCTCAGGGACGGCCATGGTGTCTAGGAAGTAGGCTGTCTCTTCCAGAGTATCTGTTCCGTGGGTGATGACCACACCATCATATTGCCCAGCTGTTTCCTTGATTTTTTTGTAAATATCCAGCATGTGGTAGGGTGTGATATGTGGGCTAGGGATATTAAGAAAATCAAGAACGGTTAGTTCTAAATTATCTAAATCAAGTCCCACATGGTTCATGGGATTATCAGCGTTTTGGCTGACCCTGCCATCATTATCCGCTGACATGGAAATGGTCCCTCCAGTGTGAAGGACTAGGATTTTTTTTATCATTTATATTACTCACTATCATATTTATGTTATAATTTATTTTAGCATAAAATGTTAGAAGGAGGGGAGCTCTGTGGCCATTAAAGCAGTCTTTTTTGATATTGATGGGACTTTTCTAAATGACCGAAAACGCGTGTCTAGTTCAACCAAAAAAGCCATCAGTCAAATGAAGGAAGATGGTATCTTAGTTGGTTTGGCAACAGGCCGTGGTCCAGGATTTGTCCAGCCTTTCATGGACAATCTAGGTCTGGATTTTGCAGTCACTTATAACGGTCAGTATATTTTGACTCACGACAAGATCCTTTATCAAAACCAGCTCCCTAAATCAACAGTCTACAACTTGATTCGCTATGCCACCAAGCACCGCAGAGAGATTTCTCTAGGGACTAGTACAGGTCTTGTTGGTTCCAATATCATCAGTATGGGGACGAGTAAGTTTGGGCAAATCGTTAGTCGTATTGTCCCTAAGTCCTGGGCTAAGATGGTGGAGCGTAGTTTCAAGTCTTTGATTCGTCGTTTCAAGCCACAAAGCATTGAAACCCTTAAAACTATCATGCGTGAGCCTATTTATCAAGTAGTTATGGTAGCAACGGTGGGTGAAACACAAGATATTGAAGAAAAATTTCCTCATGTGAAGATTACCCGCTCAAGTCCTTACTCAGCCGATGTTATTTCAGCGGATCAATCTAAGTTGAAAGGTATCGCTCATCTAGGTGAGGTTTTTGGTTTCGAACTCAGTGAGGTTATGGCCTTTGGGGATTCGGAAAATGATCTAGAAATGCTGTCTGGCGTCGGCGTTGGTGTTGCCATGGGAAATGGTGAAGACGAACTGAAAGACCAGGCTACCCATGTCACTGATACTAATAACCAGAATGGGATTGCCAAAGCCTTGTCACACTATGGTTTGATTCACTTTGAAACAGAGAATTCATTTACCAGTGATGATGACAATTTCAACAAGGTTAAGGATTTCCACCATTTGATGGATGGCTCAACTACCGATATGCCTCGTGTTTACGGTATTGAGGAAGCTAGTCACCGTTCGGACTTCAAGTTGGAAGAAATTGTCGAATTCCTCTATGCTTCATCAGGTGGGGACAAGCGTGTCTTTGGTCAGGCTGTTCTGGATTTGCATGCTGCTCTTGACAAGGCAGCGCTCAAAGTTAGTTCTAAAGAGCACTCAGAGTCAACTATGGTTGGTCAGGTGGATGCATTGACTGACTTGCTTTACTTGACCTATGGCTCATTTGTCCTTATGGGTGTGGATCCTAAGCCTTTCTTTGATACTGTTCATGAGGCTAATATGGGTAAAATTTTCCCAGATGGCAAAGCTCACTTTGATCCTGTGACTCACAAAATTCTTAAACCAAGTGATTGGGAAGCGCGATTTGCACCAGAACCACACATTAAACGTGAGTTAGATCGTCAGATTCAAAAATCTCTACAAAGAAGTAAATAAGAAGTTATAAAGGTTTGGACAGTTTGCTCCGAATCTTTTTCTAATAAAAATGACATTTATTAATGGCTTTATTTGTGATAGAATAAAGTCATTCTATGTATTTTTAAGGAGATTATTATGACTAAAGCAGATTGGTTAGATTTTTTTGAAGCCATCAATGGTCGTTCAGCGACTGAAGAAGAAATTGCAGCAGCACTTGCAGCTGGTGAGTTCCAAGATGACGCCCCAGCAGTAGAAACTGCTCCAGTACAAGAAGCGCCAGTTCAACCAGCTTTTGCTAGTGCCCAAGAAACACCAGTACAAGAAGCGCCAGCGCAACCAGCTTTCGCTAGTGCCCAAGAAACACCAGCACAAGAGGCGCAACCACAGCCAACTTTCGCTGGTGCACAAGAAGCACAACCGCAAGCTCCTTTTGCAAATGCTCAGGCTGCTCAAGCACAACCAAGCTTTGCAGGGGCTCAAACTGCTCCAGTACAAGGAGTGCCAAATCAAGCAGCGCAACCACAAGCTGGTTTTGTGAATGCTCAAGCTGGTCAACAAACAGCTTTTGCTAACGGTCAACCTCTTCAACCAGGTCAAAATGTTCAATTTATCAATGGCCAAGCCGTAGTTGTTCCCGCACAACCATCAGCATTTGCGACAACTTTCAAAAACTACTGGACATGGTTGCTTAATGCATGGCGTCGTCCAGCTGACATGACAGACTATGGTAAACACAATGGTTGGCTTAACTATATCTTCTTGTCACTCTTCACTGGACTTGCCTTCTTTGCAATCTTGAGCGCTGTGGCACGTAAATTTATCAGCCCAGTTGTATCAACAACAAATGCATTGTCTAGTATGTTTGGTTCTTATGGAACAGATAGTTACTCATCTTCAATTTCAAGTCATACATCTAGCATTGGTTTTGGAGCCTTCTTCGCAAGTATCCTAGCTGCCTTCCTCTTTATCTTTGCTTTTATCTTGGCAGGGTTTGTGACACGTAAGGCCATCTTCCGTGACCCTGAGACTACTTTCTTGAATAGCTTTGACCGTTTTGGTCGTTTGACATCATTAGCCTTGCCAATCTTGCTTGTAACAATCTTGTTGGGAGCTATTGGACTTGTTGCCTTCCCAGGATTCTTGTTCTATGTTGTTTACTTCTTATTTGCAATTGCTAATCTATTTACAATTGTTCCTGTAACAACAGCGTGGAAGGCTGATAAGTTCTATCAAATGATCTTGGCAGCACTTTTGAATGGTGTGATTTTGTCAATCTTGTTTGCAATCGTATTTGCTATCATGTCATCATTTACAGTAGGTCTTCTATTCTAAGTAAACCTCTGACGATTTTTGAAAAAGCAAGTTTATAGGAGTCTTTATGGCAACAAAAGAAAAGTGGATTGATTTATTTGAAAAGGCAGTTGGTCGTCCGCCCCATGCTTTGGAGATTGAAGAAGGCCAGAAAGCAGACTTTGACTTAAAGGCTATTAAAGGCATTTCGGCAATGGGCTTGGACCAAGAGGCCACTCCTTCTGAACCAACAGAAGAAGTTGATGAGTATGACGTTGCCGAGGAAGTGTTTGAAGATGTACCGCTTGGTGATGAAGAGGAAACGACTCCTTTAGAAACTGAGGAGCTTGCACCAGTATCTCAAGCAGATCAAGGTCAAGCTGAAGAAAATTCAGAGGCCACTTCTAAAGAAGCACAAGCCATCTGGATGAAGGCTTTTAAAACCTATGTTGGACGTCAACCTCTTCCTGAGGAATTCTTACTTGGTAAGTCTTCAGGTTATGATGTGTCAACTATCCATCAGTTTATCTCAGATGGTAAGGCTGCGAAACCAGCCAAGCCAGCCATGGCTAAAGGAAAGAAAATCCTGATTATTGCTGGTGTTGTTGCAGCAGTCTTAGCGCTAGCTGGTTACGGCTTTGGTTCTTATTACTACTCACGTGGTCAAGTAGCAGAGCGTTATGAAGCAGCAGCTAAGAAGAGTTTTAAAGATAGCTTGGAATACCAAGTATGGTCTGATACTAAAAAGGAAATTAAAACATCCGAAGTCAAGTACACAGACACTAAAAGTACACAAGCCTATAGCAAGAGCCAACTCCTGTCTGGCGAACGTATGCAAAAGGTTGGACGTCAGTTCCTTATTTTTCCTAAGTGGAGAGTCGTGGTAGATCCTGGAACGGTTGATTTAACCGTTAATACAGCTGATTTGAATGTGACTATTAACGGAGTTTCTTATGCTACTACAGATGGCAATAACTACACGGCTAAATTGAACCATCTCTATCCAGGAACTTACAATTTTGTGGCTTCTGGTAAGGTCAATGACCAAGATATCACTGTCTCGTCTGAGGAAAATGTTACTTCTAAAACAGAAGTTAACCTTTCTGTAGAGTATCTTAGCTTTACCGTTAAGTCTAATCTTAAGGACGGAGACTTCTACGTTGGTGGTACCAAAGTTGGAACTCTTAACTCAGGGAAACTAGATGTTAACAAGGTAGCAGTAGCAGGTTCATCAGCTGTTTATGTTAAGAAGAATTTCGAAGATGGTAGCTCTATTAAAACAGAGACATTGTCTATTAAGAAAATCTCTGAAGGCCAAACGGTTACTCTTGATGCTGATGGTGTTCTTGACCGTGATACGGCAGATCGTCTTTTGACCGCTGCTTACGGTAAATTTGGTAGCTACGCTTCTAATCACAACACGACACCAGATGGTGTATCCGACATTTTCCTTAATGGTACTGATGATACCATGTACAAGGATGTAACGGCTGATATTGATAAAAATACTACGGGTGCTAAAAACCGTGCCGCTGATAGTATTACTTTCTCGGACGTTGACGTCACAGAAGTCGTTCAGACTGGTGAGAAGACCTTCAAGGTGACCTTCACTGCAGTTTATGATTTCTACTATGGTTATGATTCGAAATTCAAGTCATCAGGAGATATTAAAGATAAAATCTCTTGGTCATGTAATGTGGAATATGTTGGTGACGATAGTGACTCTAGCAGTAGTGGTTCTAACTACAGCGACTACCGTATCAATGGTAAGGCTGGTGAATCACAAAAAGTGAGTCGTGAAGATACTGTGAAGTAGTAGTTACTTGCTCAGTTAGTTAGCATTGAACAGATTACAAATGGGAGGGGAGTCCTCCACACTAAAAATGAGAACTTGGCAACAGCCAGGTTCTTTTGTTTGTCTGTTTTAACCTCTTAGGGGCTAAACTGTGCCACTTACCTAAAAGGCCTTGTTTTGTGTAAAGCAGTTGTTATAATGGAAGCATCAAAAAGACAGGAAAGGAGTATTATGAAAGTTAGAATCGAATTGGACCCATCCATGGATGAGCCTGAAATCTTGATTCGAGCTCCTCGGTTAACACAGGAATTGGCCCAGCTCCAAGAATCTATTCTAAGGCAAAAGTTAGTTCCTTTAGCCTTTTACAAGGATCGAAGCGAATATTTTCTGGATTTGGCAAATATTCTCTTTTTTGAAACAGACGGGGAAAAGATTTTTGGACATACCAAGGATGAGGCCTATGAGGTGAAGCAAAAGCTCTACGAATTGGAAGGCTTGCTTCCGATTGCCTTTTGTCGGATTTCCAAATCGACGATTGTTAATGCTAAGCAGATTTATTCTTTAGAGAAGTCTTTTTCGGGGACTAGTACGGTGAATTTTTATCAGACCCACAAGCAGGTCCATGTATCAAGACGCTACTATCAAGTTTTAAAAGAACGACTAAACGAAATGAGGTAAGATAATGAGAAAGAAATTAATTGGGATCCTCTTGATCCTTTTGGCAGCTTTGGTAATTGTACAAGACTATTTTATAAAATGGGAAATTAGTATTTGGATGTTGGCCTGGGTAGTCTTATTGGCAATTTTGTCCCTTTCTAGTCTTTTGAAGAGACATTTTGGTCTTGGTTTCGCCTATGGCATTGTGGCTCTATTTTCACTTAATGGACAGTTCCATTTTCTTCCAGTATCTAATTCGGTCCTTATCTTTTCTTCGATTCTTGCAGTTATTGGCTTGAACATTCTCTTCAATCCTTCTAGTAAAACAAAGAATCGTTTTGGACTGGGTTCTACTGGTTCGGACGCTAATAATGGTGGAAATGATATTGATGTCACTTTTTCAGCAGTGACCAAATATCTCAATGACCAGCAATTTACGCATGGGAGTGCGGATGTTAGTTTAGGACAGGCTTCCGTTTATTTGGATAATTGCCACATTGAGGGGCCATCTGCCCAGTTTGATGTGGACGTTTCTCTTGGAAGTCTTAGTCTCTATGTGCCCAGTGATTGGCGAGTACATGTGAATGTGGATAACTCTCTTTCAGCTGTACAGCATGAGGAAAATCCTAGTAACCTGACTAGCAAGGACTTCTACATCAAAGGAGATGTTTCCTTGGGTAATTTAGAAATTATTTATGTTGGTGAGAGTTCGATTAATTAAGTTAGTGGAGGGAACCTCTGATTAATATAATACCTATTGTTTTATCTCATCTCCTGTGATAAGATAGGCTCAATCTATTTTCAGGAGGGTCAAGACATGGTTTCTACTATTGGTATTGTGAGCTTATCTAGTGGAATTATCGGTGAAGACTTTGTCAAGCACGAAGTGGACTTGGGTATTCAACGTCTCAAGGACCTGGGACTCAATCCTATCTTTTTGCCCCATTCACTAAAAGGCTTAGATTTTATCAAAGAACATCCTGAAGCTCGTGCAGAGGATTTGATTCATGCCTTTTCTGATGATAGCATCGACATGATTCTATGTGCTATTGGTGGAGACGATACCTATCGCTTGCTACCCTACCTCTTTGAAAATGACCAACTACAAAAGGTTATCAAACCAAAGATTTTTCTCGGTTTCTCGGATACAACCATGAACCACCTCATGTTGCATAAGCTAGGGGTCAAGACTTTTTACGGCCAATCATTTTTAGCAGACATTTGTGAGTTAGACAAAGAAATGTTGCCATATAGCCTCCACTACTTCAAGGAATTGATTGAGACGGGAAGAATCTCGGAAATTCGCCCTAGTGACGTTTGGTATGAGGAACGGACTGATTTTAGTCCCAAAGCCTTGGGAACACCTCGTGTCAGCCATGCAAATACAGGTTTTGACTTGTTACAAGGCAATGCTAAGTTCGAGGGGGAAATCCTCGGCGGTTGCCTCGAATCCCTCTACGATATTTTTGACAACTCTCTACACGCAGATAGCACAGACCTCTGCCAAAAATACAAACTTTTCCCTGACTTATCCGACTGGGAAGGAAAGATTCTATTGCTAGAAACAAGTGAAGAAAAGCCTGAACCTGATGATTTCAAAAAAATGTTGCAAACTTTAAAAGAAACTGGGATATTTGAGGTCGTCAGTGGACTCTTGGTCGGGAAACCTATGGATGAAACCTTCTATGACGACTATAAAGAGGCACTATTGGATATCATTGATAGCAATATCCCAATTGTCTATAATCTGAATGTCGGACACGCAACTCCAAGAGCGATTGTTCCCTTTGGAGTCCACGCCCATGTAGATGCAAAGAAGCAAGTCATTCGCTTTGACTATAACAAAGAAAGCTGAGATAAGACTCTCAGCTTTTTTTAGAAAGTAGGAGTATCTTAGTTGCTATAAAGCATGACACTTTAAGTGGATAATACTCCTGTATTTCTAAGTTCATCCAGTCTATCAGATTGATTGATACTCAAGGGGAGTGGGGCAAGGAACAATTTTTAAAAAGTTGTTCGGTCCTACTCCCTTTTTTCCTATTTTATAGTCTCTTTATTTGTGATAATATAGTATAGTGAAAAAAACTAGACTGGAATAACTTTACTCTTTTGGAGTTTTATGTGACAGCGATGAATGGAGACAATCTAAGCGGATCCCTGCTTGGAGCTATAGTCAAGAAAACTCAAAATGAGGAATGAGGCTAGAAGGGAAATTGTTATGAGAAAAAAAGCGATTGGTATTGATTTAGGAACAACGAATTCCGTTATGGCTGTTGTTCGTGAAGATGTGCCAGAGATTATTCCGATGGGGACGAATGACGATCAGGTCTTACGTTCAGCGGTTTACTTCTCAAATATTAGTGGCCAAAACCATGTATCTTTTGGTAAAGAAGCTATCGAGCGTGGGACAGAAATCGGAAGTACAGAAAACTTTAAATTTGACTTCAAACGTGACATCGGGCGTCCGATTGCTAGTGATACACCAGACCACACACGTGTCAATTCTATTATTCTTTCGGCCTTGGTTTTGAACGAATTCCGTAAACGCGCCTATGTCGTTGGTCAGGAGATGGGACAAGCAGACGGTATTAAGGATGCTGTCATCACCGTGCCTGCCTACTTTACGTCAGATCAACGTGCGGCAACGAAGAATGCTGGTCGTATCGCAGGATTTAACGTCTTGCGTATTATCAATGAGCCTACAGCTGCGGCCATTGCCTATGCCCACACTAAAAGTGCCCAAGGAAATGTTTTGGTCTTTGACCTTGGTGGAGGAACTTTTGATGTTACTATCATGCGCGTGGCTGATCATGCCTATGATATTTTGGCAACTGATGGGAATTCACGCCTTGGTGGGATTGACTTTGATAAGCGCCTTGTGGGCTACATCATGCAGGAGTTGGAAAAACAAGGGGTCAATATGACTAACCTTTCCGAGAAGGAAAAAATTCAACTTCAATACAAGGCTGAGCAGATTAAGACTAGTCTATCAGTGAATGACCAAGCTCTCTATGAGCACTATGTCAATGGTCAAGGTTACGGTGTCTTGATTACTCAAGCGATTTTCAATGAAATTACCTTGGACCTCCTCAAAGATACTGAAATCAAGGTGCAGTCTACCCTTCAAGCATCTGGCTTGAAATGGGAAGAGATTGACCATATTCTTCTTGTGGGTGGGTCAACACGTATGCCAATGATTCGTCAGATGATTCGTTTGATGAGTGGTTTGGAACCTAAGTTTGACCTTAATCCAGACACTATCGTGGCACAGGGAGCTTCTATTTTGGCTGACCTTATCGTCAATAATGAGGTTAGCTTCTCTGAACACCAGGATGGTAAGACAACTGAGACAGATAGAGTGGTTGTCAAGGATGTGACTTCTCAGGGAATCGGTCTGCTCTTCAAGAAAAATCCAAACAAAAACTACAGCTTTGTGGGTGACTACTATAATAGTGTCGTGGTTCCACGTAACTCGGTCTTGCCTTTGGCTGTTACCAAGGATCTCTTTGCGGTCGTGGATGGACAGAGTAAGTTTAAACTTCGTATCACAGAAGGAAATTATGAAAATCCATTTGCTGTGAAGATTTTAGGACAAGTGGAAGGGCAAGTGCCACAACCTCGTCAGAAAGGCGAGCTCTTGGCGCAAGTCACCTATGCCTTTGACTCGGAACAAATTGTTACTGTGACAGTGTCGGATCCTCGAAGCAATACTGTTGTGGCACGCTTTTCAGTCAATGCACAAGTCAACCAAACCCAAGAAGTGGTTAAGGAAGATTTGTCAGAACTTCAAGCTATTTTTGCTAAATTCATCTCATGATAGACTACTACAAAGCAATTGATACAGAGACAGGACAGGAAGTGCCCTATTTAAGAGAGGTCAGTAACCGTATCTCTCCAGAGATGTCGGCTCAAGATTGTTTCGTGGCCCTTTCCTTTTTACGTGAGGAGCTGGAGGAGCTCTGGACAAATGGTACCTTGGATAAAGAAGGTGAGCGTTTGCGCAGTGAGCTCTACACGATTCGCTCAATCTTTTTCTCAGACCATGAGAAGTTACAATATGACCGAAAACTCAGGCAGGCTCAGAGAAAGGCTTTGGAAGTTGAGAAGGGGACGGCCACTGATGCTAGCAATCTATCAGGTAAAAAGGAAATCCCTTTTGAACCTGTTGCGGTGACTCAGACCAAAGAGTCACCTCTTAAAAATTACCTCTTTGCAGCCTTCGCCTTTGTGGTTCTACTAAGCTTGATTCTCTTCTTCAATATCAATGTCATCGTTCTTATTATCGGAGCCATTCTAATTGTGGCTTTGATGTTACTTATGTCTTAGGAGATATTAATGGAAACCAATCAATTAACATTTGAACATATCTGTTTCAAATATAAGGGAAATGATAACCAGCTCTTTACAGATTTGGATGTTACTATGGAGACTGGCCAAGTTGTCGGTATCTTGGGTGCTTCTGGTTCAGGGAAAACAACTTTAACAGAGATTCTCCTAGGCCAGCTTAAACCGACTTGCCAACAATTTCGTATTTTAGAAAATGGCAAACCTGTGACTGCTGGTTCACGCTCTTGGTCCTATGTGCCCCAACAAAATCTCCTACGTGAGTACCTCAAGGTATCTGAGACCTTTGATTTTTATGCGGACCACCATCTGAAAGGGAGTGGTAAGCTGACTAAAAAGCATCGCATTGCAGGCATCATGGATGATTTAGGGTTGACGGAATTTGCCAACAAGAAGATTTCAGAGCTTTCTGGTGGACAAAAACGTCGTGTCTCTATTGGTATCGAGCTTCTTAGCCCTAGTCCCTACTTTATCCTTGATGAACCGTCTTCAGGTTTGGATGCCCTTAGTGACCGTAATCTCTTACGTACCTTGAAAATCTTGGCTAAATCAGCTAACAAGTCTATTGTGGTTATTACTCACAATACAGAAAATTTGGCTATTTTTGACAAGATTATCTTCTTGTCTAAGGGACGTCCGACATTTGCAGGAACCTATGAAGATTTGCTTTTGGAATACAAGACTAGCGATCCTTATATGATTCGTAAATATATGGATATGAATATCGCAGATGTCTATCAAGAGCTCAATGCTTCAACACGTATTTACAAGATTTAGGGAGACTTATGAACGCAGCATTACGATTAAGTTGGTATAAATTTAAACACCACTACATGGATTTTGTTAAGGTTCTTCTGGGCATTGTCGCTTTCGAAGGCTTAATCCTCTATATTCAAGACAAGGGATTTTTGAAAGATTTCGAAACAACTCGAATGACCCTCTTTCTCTTGCTTTTCTCAACCAGTCTCTTGATTGTGGTTCAAAACAGTATTTATATTTCTAAGGAACGCTCAGTCCTCAACCGTGACTTTTTCTCAGGTTTGAGTCGTTCGGCCTTTGCCTTGGCTAGTATGGGGATTCACGCCTTCTTTGCTGTTTTGGAAACCATTGTCTTTATCCTATCTTACTCGGTCTTTAGTAAGTTCTTTGACAAGGAGTTTCCAGACGCTGGTCATATTTTTGGTTCCTACCGTTGGGAAGTTGGGATTACAGTGCTTCTGGTTTTCTTGGCGTCGCATTTTATTGCCCTCTTTATCTCAGCCTTGGTTGGCAAATCTGAGATTACCTCTGTTATCCTAGCAGTCGTTGTGGGTATCATGCAATTTTCATTGTCAGGAACTATCCTATCTTTGCCAAAAGCCATTGATTGGGTACAAAAATTTATCTATCTAGGTTATGGGCACAAGCTTTTTGGGATTTCTAGTGACTTGTCAGACTTGCCATCTAGCTTGGCTAAGTACAGGGTTCCTGTTCCTAAGAGCCAGTTGGAGGCCTTTCAAGGGTCTACAGGTGAATTCTGGGGACAATGGTGGGCCTTGGTGCTTCATTGCCTCGTTTATGCCCTACTCTTTTTCGTCACACTTCAGAAGAAGGAGAAATAAATGCAACAATATGATGAATGGCTGATTGACTTCCAAGTTCAGCATGGCCGCAAGCCGAGCGGTAAGGAAGTTGCTGAAGCTGCTAAGACTGGTTTTGCTCTTTCTAGTGGTTTGAGCAGACAGAAAAATTCTAAATTCAGACAAGTTTTGTCTAAGGTTGGTTTGGGAGATCTCAAGTTTAGCTGGTTTTTAGTTTTGGAAATTTTGCTCTTGATTTGTATCGCACTCTTTGGCTATGTTGTTGGCTATCTATTTATCTAGGAGGACCTCATGAAACAGTTTAAACATAAAAAGTTTATCGGTTTGGCCTTGCTTGTCTTTTTGGTCTTCATGGTACTTGGAAAATACACTCAGAGCACGGCTTTCACATCGTCTTCAAGAGTTTATGCCACAACCGTTGTCGATAAGAATACCGGGAACAAGGTGCGTTTTGAAGTCCGAAAAATCAAGGGAGACAAATACGAAGTTAAAAATACGGAGACTGGGGATACCTATCAGGCTAATGCCCAAGCCGGCGAAGACCGTTCTTTGAGCTTTAAGTTGGCTGGAACTAACGGCAACTCAGACGGCACTATCCGTATCACACCAAGTATGGTGCCTGGAGGAGATGCAAAGGTTGAAATGACTGACTCAAACACCTATACTCAGGTTGAGGGAGGTTCTGAAGTCGTTGAGTCTAGCGAGGCTTCGTCTAGTTCTTCAAGTAGCCAAGTTAAAAGCATTATTAAGGATATTTTGGAATCAAGTAGTTCATCCTCTGGTAGTGACGCAAGCTCAGAGTCGTCTTCTAACGATCCAAATAAGCCAAATGCAGATATCAAGACTAAGACCGATGTCAATGGTGATAAGGAAACCACTTATATTGCAGACTATTCGACTGAGGACATTAAGTCTATCACGGAAGCTTTTGGGAAATGGCTCTATCAGTCTGATTATGCCAAGGATGCTGTTTTAGTTCAAAGTAGCTTTGACAGTATTACCAAGGTCAATGATGGTAGTCCAACCTTCCTTTCATTTAAGGCACCTAAGGAAAAAGATAGCAGCCAAACGATTACCATCCTTGCTAATCTCATCAATGCGGATGGCTATGAACATATTACTGGTGTTCCGAGTGGTATCATCAATGGTAAGGAAGTCTCAAACTATGATTTCAAGGACTATAAAAACACGGTTGATTCCTTTGCTTTAGGGATTAATGACAATAGTGGTAAGACCGCAGACTATAGCCCAACATCATCTTTCCGTCTTTATACCTTGAAGGATAAGAAACATGCTATGTATGAAGACGATGCCGCTGAACAAAAAGCCCTCTTTAAGGACTTTTCAGCTGATGATAAAACTGGTGGCAATTATAATGGCTATAACAAGCTTTATAAGGATTTGGTTGACCAAGATAAGGATTCTTACCAAATCGTTCTCGGATCTAATGGTACTGTTTATTATGTGACGAACTACTGGAAGGGCAATTACGATAAGAAGGCTGTTCAGACCTATAAGGTAGCACCAGATGACATGCAAGAGGCTTACCAAGAGCTGCTCAAGCATTACTCTAGTGCTAGCACGTCTGATAGCTCAGAATCTTCAAGTTCTTCACAATCATCAGAGTCATCATCAAGCTCATCAGAGGCCAAAACAGAATCAAAAACAGAAACTAAGACCGAACAAACAGGCATGGATGTTAATGCTATCAAGGATAATAACTTCCAAAGCCTCGAAGGGACTTGGAAGAATGGGAATGGTAGTAGTTTGACATTTTCTAAGGATCAAGTAACTGCACCAACAGATTATGAGGTTCAAAATGCTAATTCCAGTCTGGAAAATGGCTACCTAAGAGCGAGCCTAAGAACAGGAATGTATGGCGCAATAATCTATTTCATCCCTAAGGGTACGACATTACCGAATGTGTCAGGAAATTATCCCGATGCTTCAGATAACACCAAAGACCGTATCCTGGTGACCCAATCAGGAAGTGCACAATCTGACGCCAAGCAATTCTACTACAAGGCTGACTAGACCTTAGGCTTAAAAGTAAGTCTTAAAAAAGTAATGTTATAACCTAAAAGTTGAGATAAAATTATCTCAACTTTTTATGTTACATTTGTAACTTTAATTTAATAGTAAGTCCATCTTATATAAATAAATGGCTGTCTCTTATACACATCTCCGAGCCCACGAGACTCGACGTCATCTCG
>ERZ1027233.361-NODE-361-length-16856-cov-4.438010_pt1 | contig 16856 bp, 16 predicted proteins | sample MGYA00519244_ERZ1027233 | MGnify/ENA primary metagenome ERZ1027233 (study PRJEB26926, sample SAMN06164469) | human gut metagenome | biome: ENVO:00009003; feature: ENVO:2100002; material: ENVO:00002003 | host: Homo sapiens | place: USA | collected 2012 ... | reverse complement strand
ATCTACACCCTAGAGTTCGTCGGCAGCGTCAGATGTGTATAAGAGACAGATCTCATGCTGCAATGTATGGCGTAAAATGCCCGTCACGGCGAGTGACTGTAGGGGAGCGGCGCAATTTCTGCTTTGCAGAAATACGACGTCCCGTTCGGAGAGCGACATGGTTTGTATAATCGCAAATTCATGCAGGCGAGCAAATGCGGGCGAACACTGTTCGCCCCTACAATACATTATGTGGACGTAAAAAGCCTTGCGTAGATAAATATAATCATAAACCAACAGGAGAAATCAATGACATACAAAGAGATAAGAAAAAACAAGGAAATAAAAGCATTTATAAAAAGGGCAGGGATAAATCTTACATCTCTGGGTTTTACAGACCATTCAGAGGTGCATACCACTCTTGTGGCAGACAGAGCCGCCGCAATACTTAAAGAGTTCGGCTATGATGAGCATACCATAGAGCTTGCAAAGATAGCAGGGTATATGCACGATATCGGCAACGCTGTCAATCGTACACACCATGCAGAGTATGGTGCAATACTTGCAAACGATATTCTCAAAGACACTGATATGCCATTGGAAGATAGGGTGACGATAGTTTCCTGCATTGGAAGCCATGACGAATCAACAGGGGGCGCAACAGACCCAGTGTCAGCCGCAGTGATAATAGGTGATAAAACGGACGTGCGACGAAATCGTGTGTCAAATAAGGATAAGTCCTCTTTTGATATCCATGACAGGGTGAACTATGCGGTAACAGAAGCGAGCCTAAAGATAAATGCTGATAAAAAGGTCATATCCCTTAATTTGCAGATAGACGAAAGTATCTGCACCATGTATGACTATTTTGATATTTTCTTACAGCGTATGCTCATGTGCAGAGGTGCGGCAGGTGTTCTGGGAGCAAAGTTCAAGCTTACAGCAAACGGAAGCAAGGTGCTATAATTTAACGCACAAACTATGTAGGGGAGCGGCGCAATTTCTGCTTTGCAGAAATACGACGTCCCACTCGGGGTGATATGGTTTGGATTATCCAGAATTTGTGTAGAGCAACATTGTGCGGATAATACAAATGAGATTGCAGACGAAACGTAGAGGGGACGGGTTGTCGAGGGCGCCAGCCCCTACAGTTGCATTATATCCATAAATAACAAAAGGCTATGTGTTTTTTTTCACACATAGCCTTTGTTTTATTTTACAGTCTTTTCAGTATAAGCACCATAATAGTTCACACCATTGTATTTTCTGTATGCCCTTATTCTGAATGTTTTAGTGCCTGACAGATTTTTTGCAGTGTAGCTTTTGCCTGATGTTGTGGTGAGCTTCTTCCAACTGCGTCCTGACTTAACATATATCTCATATCCTGTGGCTTTTGATACCTTGTTCCATGCAAGTGAGATGTTGCTTCCCGAACGCTTTGCCGTTTTGACAGTGACGTTTGCAGGGAGCGTGCAGGTGACCACCTGTGCAGGTTTGCTGTATTGCATAACATTGTCGCTTACATAATATGCCTTTACTCTGTATGTGTACATAGTGCCTGATGACTTGCCTGAGTTGGTGTAGTATGGATAAGCAGTGTCGCCGAGCTTTTTGTAGCTGTCTGACGTTCCTACCCACTGATAAACGCTGTAGCCAGATACTCCATTCACGCTTTCCCATGTGATAGTGTTAGAACTTGATGTGTTCACTGATGAGGAAAGCCCCTTTGGTGTGTTTGCAGGACGAATGGTGATGTCCTTTTCAGTGTAGTCACCGTAGTAGTTTATGTAGTTATAATTTCTTATGGCTCTCACTCTGAAACGATAAGCTGTTTTCTGTGAAAGATCGCTTGCAGTGTAGCTCGTTCCCGAAATGGTGGAGAGAGTTTTCCATGTTCCGTTTGTGTACATCTCTACCTGATAGCCTGTAGCCTTTGATACCTTGTTCCAGTTGAGTGTTATGGAATCAACGTCAGTGGAGCAAAGGGAGAATGATACGTTTGCAGGAAGAGTGCAGGTGGTAAGCTCAGAGGAATATGCACCCTCAATACGCTGTCCGTCAACAGTGTTGAATGCCCTTACCTTGTATCTGTACATCGTGCCTGAGCTTTTCTTTGAGTTTGTGAACTTTGTGGACGTGGTCGTGCCTATGAGCTTGTAGCTGTCGTTAGTACCTATCCACTGATAGATCTCATAGCCTTCCGCTTTTTTGGAAGCGTTCCATGTTATGGTGTTTGATGTAGAAGTGTTTGAAGTGCTTCTTATGCCTGTTACTGTACTTGGTATGTCAGTGACCTCAGCGTTTACATATGTGTAACCACCGTTGTAGTATACGCCACTGTAATTTCTTCTCGCCTTTACCCTGAACTTATTAACGCCGTTCTGTGTGATACCATTCACCTTGTATGAAAGGCTTGAAGTTGTGCCGACCTGCTTCCATGCACCGTTCACATAATGCTCCACGATGTAGTCGGTCGCCTTTGAAACTTTGCCCCAGCTAATGGTGACAGAAGTTCCCCTTGCAGAAGCGGATATCTTTGAGATGTTCGCAGGAAGAGTGCAGGTGGTGAAAACATCAGAGTAATCCCCGTAAACACGCTTGCCAGAAGCGTCACTGTAGGCTCTCACCATGTATTTGTACATAGTGCCTGTGGACTTGTTGGAGTTTGTAAAATATGTATTCTTTGTATCCCCTATTTTTTTCTTTTTAGGGTCGCTAGGGCTTGTTCCCTGATATACTTCATATCCTGTTGCGTCAGGAGCGCCATTCCAGGCAAATGTGTTGGAGGTGGAGGTGTTTTTCACTGAGATAAGGTCGGACACGTAAAGTGGAAGCTTGCCCGAATACCATACGTTCACGTCAGTGTAGGCTGAAATGCCTGAAACAGTACCGCTTCCTGAATATTGCCACATATCCATGCGTTGGTCATAATTGGTGTTGCTTGTGTAGTGAGCCAGCCATATAGGATATTTCTTGCCAAGCCCTGCTCCGTCAATGTAGTAGTTTAGCCATGTGTAGTTTGCATAAACACCTGCGCTGTAGCCCGATTTTATGATAGTGTCGCAAAAAGCTGTGCAAAGAGCGGTCTTTTGAGCCTTGGAAAGCCCTGCGCTGTCAAGTCTGCCAGTGTCATAGTCAACAGACTCAATATCGTAATAAACAGGCATTTGCAGAGAATATCCCTTTATCTTGTCAAGAACGAACTTGGCCTCTGCCTTAGCCTCGGCTGTGGTTATCGCCTGCGTGTAGAAGTATACGCCAACTTTAAGCCCTGCCTTGGTAGCTCCGTCAAGATAGGTCTTGAACCTAGGGTCTTCCACAAGCGTTCCTGCACTGCCATAGCCACGGTAGCCTACTCTTATGATAACAAATTCCACACCGCTGTTTTTGACCTTTTTCCAATCTATGTTGCCCTGATAATAGGAAACGTCAATGCCATAGACCTTTGAAACACCGCTGAATCTGTTTTGATGAGTAAGGCTGTCAGCACCCCACAGAGCAGACATTGTCATAATGCCGTATGGATCGTTGTTTTCAAGATATTTATGATACTCAGGGTCGTCCTCAGTGACAGGTTCTAAAAGACCATCAGCCTCCATATTGCCTGTAGCATATTCAGGCTTTGATACCTGGATATCATTTGAAAGCTCACTTGACGCAATGCTTTCCTCTGCCGCATACACGAATGGAACAGACTGAGCCATTATTGCCGCTGACAAAACCACACCGGTCAGCTTTGGAATAAATTTCATAATTTCCTCCCGTAGAAACGTAGGCAGAGTTAACATTTTTTCTGCCAATTTACACGATAATTTTTACACACCCTTTATTATAGCCCTTTTTCAGCACGTTGTCAAATTCGCATTTATACAGATAAATACAATTCAGTAATTTTAAAGTTAAATCATTACACTTATTTTGAGATTTATGTAATAATAAGTAAATAAAGATGTTCATGATACACAAGATTAGGAAAGAAATTTTGTGTATCATGATATGCCTGAAATGGCACTGCAAGGCACAGTTAATGAGAATAATCAGCATTTTAGCTGGCATAATAATGGAGAAAAAAGAAAAGGAGAGCATAAAAAATGGATATATCAAAGCGAAACGCAGTTAGGATAGTGTCTTTCACAGTGGCTGTCGTGGGTGTGCTTGCGGTGAGAAATATACAACTTATGAGCAGTGAAAAAAGGGCGTTGCGTAGTGTGAACTACAACTATTCAAGAGCCATGGGCGACCTTTGCGACGCAGTAGAGAACGTTAGCGACACTCTTGAAAAGGAGCTTTATGCAGGCTCAGGGAAAATGCACCAGTCACTTGCGGTGAAGCTTTACAGAGAAGCGTCCTCGGCAAAGGCGGCTCTGTCACAGCTTCCCATAGAAGAGCTGCAGCTTGAAAACACCTACAAATTTCTCTCACAGGTAGGAAACTACTCCATGGCAGTGAGCGAGAGGCTTATGAACGGCGAGGAGATAACAGACGAGGAATATGAGAACATATCCTCGCTCTATGACTTTTCCAAAGAACTTTCCGAGGATATGTGGGAGCTTGAAAGCTCAGTGAACAGCGGTGAGATAGCCCTCACCCAAACAGGCTCACAGCAGAGCGACCCGCCCACAGTGACAGAGGGCTTCTCAGACTTTGAGGGAAGCTTTGAAAGCTATCCAAGCCTTATTTATGACGGCCCATTCTCAGACAATATCCTGGAGCGTACCCCACGCATGACAGCTGAGGCAGAGAACGTTTCACAGACCAAAGCCCTTGAACGCTGTTCTCTGGGGCTTAACATGAACTCCACAGTGTTCACAGATATCTCAGAGGTAGAGGGCAAAATGCCATGCTGGAGATTTTCAAACGAGGATAAGACGGTGGCTTGCGAGGTGACGAAGCAGGGCGGATATATCTCATATTTCCTCAAAAGCCGTATCAGCGAAAGCACAGTGCTTACAAACGAGCAGGGAGTAAAGGCAGCAGAGGATTTTCTCGATGACCTCGGCATACTGTCCATGAAAACCACCTACTATGAGAATATCGACAACGTTCTCACAGTGAATTTCGCCTACAACGACCTTGACGTGTGCTGTTACACCGACCTTATAAAGGTATCAGTAGCAATGGACGACGGTGAGATATTAGGCTTTGACGCAAAGGGCTTTTTGGTGAACCACTATGACAGAGATATCCCCGAAGCGGACATATCCCAAAGCCGAGCGAAAGAGAGCGTGTCCCCACGCCTTGAAATAATATCCGGCAGGCTTGCACTTATCCCTACCGACGGTTTGGAGGAGAAACTGTGTTATGAGTTCAGGTGCAGGGCGGAAAACGGCAGGAACGTGCTTGTATATATAAATGCACAAACTGCGGAGGAAGAGCAGATACTCATTCTTGTGGAAAGCAAGTCAGGAACACTGACTGTATAAAGTAGGAGGATAAAAAAATGTCAGATTTCAGAAATTCAAAGACAAAGGATAACCTTATGAGAGCCTTTGCAGGGGAAAGTCAGGCAAGAAACCGCTACACAATGGCGGAGGAAAAAGCAAGACAGCAGAAGCTTTATGTGCTTGCCGATCTGTTCAAGTTCACAGCCGATCAGGAGAAAGTTCACGCAAAGATATTCTATGAGCATCTCAAAGAGCTGTCAGGGGAGAGCGTGTTTGTTGACGGAGGTTATCCTGTGGATATTTCGGAGGATATGTGTACCTTGCTTGGTATGGCAGACCACAACGAGCGTCAGGAATCAGATGATGTTTACCCTGCGTTTGCTGAGGTCGCAAGGCAGGAGGGCTATGGAAAGATAGCGCAGGACTTTACGAATATCGCCAAGATAGAGAATGTTCACGGCAAGCGTTTTGCGGCATTTGGCAAGCTTATGAAAGAGGGAAAGCTGTTCTCTTCCTCCCAGTCTGAAACGTGGGTATGCTTGAACTGCGGTTATATCGTGGAGGGCACACAAGCCCCTGAGAGGTGTCCTGTTTGCGGAGAGGCGCAGGGATATTATATCAGGCTTTCAATGGCATCATGGGGAAGTAATTGTAACTGCGATAAATAGTGCTCTGTGCGGTGCGGCTGAAAATGCCGTGCCGCATTGTGCTTTGTAAAAATACATCGCCGCAGGCGATACCATAATTCCTCACTCCTCACTCCTCATTCCTCACTTTCCCGATTTGTTTGCATTATTCACAATTATATGTTATAATAAAAATAATTGCGATAAAACATGAAAGGACTTGTGATAATTGATATATCTTGATAATGCCGCCACCACAAAACCTTGTGATGAAGCTAAAGCGGCTGTAATGAAAGGCTTGGAGGTCTTCGGAAACCCCTCTTCTCTGCACAGAGCAGGTCTTGACGCTGAGCTTCTTGTTTCTGATGCTCGTGAGATCATTGCCGACGCTCTCGGTGTTACCCCTGATGAGGTCTATTTCACTTCAGGTGCTACTGAAAGCAACAATACCGCTATTTTCGGAGCTTACAAAGCTCACGGAAAACGTAAAAAGCGTGTTGTCATATCCTCTGTTGAACACCCTGCTGTGAAAAATCCTGCGCAGGAGCTTGAAGATATGGGCTGTGAGGTCATAAGGATATCCCCTGACGAGAACGGCGAGATAAACGCCCGTGACATCTTTGCCGCTGTGAACGAGGATACGTTCCTTGTTAGCTGTATGCTCGTGAACAACGAAAACGGCTACATACTCCCTGTGGAAAAGGCTTTTTCTATGATAAAGAAAAAGTATCCCCAGGTGATTACTCACTGCGACTGCGTTCAGGGATTTATGAAAATTCCTGTGAAAGCCAAAAAGCTGAATGCCGATATGATATCCCTCAGCGGTCATAAAATATATGCTCCAAAGGGCATCGGTGCGCTGTATGTGAAAAAGGGCGTTCATATACCGCCTTTTATGCTTGGGGGAGGACAGGAAAAAGGCTTTCGTTCGGGTACTGAGTCAGTGCCGCTCATATGCGGTTTCGGTGCGGCGGTGAAAAAGCTTGCGCCGAATGTTTCTGCGAACTTTGAAAAGGCGGCTGATATCCAAGCCTATCTCATAGAAAAGTGTAACGAAAACGGCGATGTTTTCGTAAATTCACGAAAAGGCGGCTCGCCTTATGTCACAAGCATTGCCGTCAAAGGGTTAAAGTCCGAAGTGCTTCTCCACTATCTTGAAAAGCGTGAGATATATGTTTCAAGCGGCTCAGCCTGCTCAAAGGGCAAGAAAAGCTCTGTGCTAAAAGAGTTCAGATATCCCGAGCAGAGCCTTGACTCCACTATCAGGATAAGCTTTAGCATCGACACCACAAAGGCCGATATCGACGCTCTTATGGAGGGCATAAGGTCTGCGCAGAATGACCTGTGCAAGGTAAGGTAAAACACGCAAACAAATGTTTTGTACTATTTATAAAGGGGAACGGCGAAAAAGGTCGCTTTTGACAGGTTTTTGACGAGGACTTTTTTTGTGCAGTTTTCGTAAAGAAAGGATAAAATTTATGAAAGAAATCATTCTCTGTAAATATGGCGAGATAGCTCTGAAAGGTCTTAACAAATCAAGCTTCGAGAGCATGATGACAAAGAGCGTAAAAAGAAGACTTAAAAGCTGCGGACAGTTCAGCGTATCAAAAGCACAATCTACTTTGTATGTTGAGCCACTTAATGATGACAGCGATGTTGACATGGCGGTGGAAAAGCTGTCGAAAATTTTCGGTATCGTTAAGCTCTGTCGCTGCTGCGTTTTGGAAAAGGATATGGACGAGATACTTACAAAGTCACTTGACTATATCGAGGACGAAATGGAAACTGCGAGAACTTTCAAGGTCGATGCAAAGCGTTCAGATAAGAAGTTCCCATTCAAGTCCCCTGAGATATGTATAGAAATGGGCGGAAAGATACTTGAAAGATTTCCACACCTTAAAGTTGACGTTCACGATCCTGACGTTGTAGTAACAGTGGAGATAAGAGAAACGAACGCTTATGTTCACGCAGGCTCTATCGAGGGTGCAGGCGGAATACCTGTCGGCTCAAGCGGAAAGGCAATGCTTCTTCTCTCAGGCGGTATAGATTCGCCGGTCGCAGGATATATGATGGCAAAGCGTGGTGCGATAATATCCGCTATTCACTTTGAAGCTCCACCGTATACTTCCGACAGAGCGAAGATGAAAGTTGAAAAGCTTGCCAAGATAATCACTGCTTACTGCGGTGATATCAACTTCTTCTGCGTGCCTTTCACAGAGATACAGGAGCTTCTGAGAGATAACTGCCCTGAGGAGCTTTTCACTATCCTTATGAGAAGACTTATGATGGAGATAGCACAGAGGATATGCGAGAAAGAGGATATCCAAGCCCTTGTCACAGGAGAGAGCCTTGGTCAGGTAGCGAGCCAGACTATGTATGCAATGGTCTGCACAGACGCCGCTTGCCGTATGCCTGTATTCAGACCATGCGTTGGTATGGACAAATCTGAGATAGTGGAGATAGCAAGAAAGATAGATACTTTTGATACCTCTATCCTCCCTTATGAGGATTGCTGTACGGTTTTCACGCCAAAGCACCCTAAGACAAGACCAAATCTTGCAGACGTTGAAGCCGCTCAGAACGCTTTCGATTGGGAGCCTTATATCCAGAAAGCTATCGAGGGAACAAAGCCTTATCTTATCAAAAACGCATAGCGTATTTTCATGGCGTACACCCGTTGCATGGTGTCTGTGAAAAGGTTACAAACGGGTTAAAACTGTAACAGCTTGTAGCTTAATTGTACGCTTTTTTGTACCCGAATATTGTGTCTTTCCATGGCGAAAAATGCCGAAAAGCCCCGAATTTTCAGGGCTTTTCTTTGCGTCCAAAAGGGTGTTGAACGGGCTTGATAATAATGAAAAATCAGTAATTTGGTAACAAAAGTGTAACATCTGCTTGCAGAATTTGCTATTAACATTGGTTTTTAAAAAACGTCGAATTAACAAAATGGACAAAAAGAGCCGATTTTTTATGTGCAATATATAACTAAAAGGGGTGATTATTACTATGAAATTTGCTGAAGGTGACAAAGTGGTTACAGATAGTATTGACATAGTTACAAAAAGTGTAGTAAAATATATGATAAAGAGCGGTCGGAAGCTGTGTACTGCGGAAAGCTGTACAGGCGGAATGATAAGCCAGACGATCACTTCCGTTTCGGGAGCGTCGGAAATGTTCCTCGGAGGTGCTTGCACCTATACGGAGGAAATAAAGATGAAGCTTCTGAACGTGAAAAAGGAAACGCTGGAGCAGTATACTGTTTATTCTGAGCAGACAGCCAGTGAGATGAGCAAGGGTGCGCTGAAGCTTTTCGGTGCAGATTGTGCAGTGGCTGTTACTGGTATAGCAGGACCAAGCGGCGGCTCTCAGGAAAAGCCTGTGGGAACTGTATATGTTTCAGTGAGAAGTCGTCAGAAAGAAATAGTCAGACGGCTTGAGCTTTATAAAGAATATGAGAATTTGGACAGAAGAAAGATCCGTATGCTTACAACAGAAACAGCACTGAGAATGGTGCTTGAGCTGTATGAACAAAAGGCGGAGGCTTGAAATAAATGTCAATGGCTAATGAAACAATGAATCTGTCCGAAAAGGACGATACAAACTTTTTTGTAAGAGTAGTAAGATATTTTATCCCGTGGAAGGGCGACGGAGCAGGAGAAGTGTTCAGAAAGATAATGTTCATGTTCTCTATCGTGCTTTTCTGTGTTTCTCTTAATGAGCTTTCTGATTTTCTGAAAGCCGACGAGCAGGATCAGAGCTATATGCAGGAGATCGTAAATTACGAGCCTGACTTTAGCGATGACGTTGACCTGAGCAAGAATAACGGCTCAGACGATATTGACGTTTCTGACCCTGAGGCTTCAACGAAGGACAGAGAGGTTCAGGGTTGGGCTAAGAAGCTTCTGAAAAGGAACAAGGACGTCGTAGGCTGGATAAAGATCCCCGGCTTTAAAAATTCCGCAGGTGATGAATATATAAACTTCCCTGTTCTTAAAGGCAAGGATAATGAATATTATCTTTACAAGAATATAGACAAGCAGTATTACGAATCGGGAAGCATTTATGCAGACGCTTGGTCTACTATAAATAAGGACGGGCAGTCTGACAATATCACGATATATGGTCATAACATGAGATATGTGGGAACTTCCTTTACTCACCTTACTGAGTATAAAAAGGGAGTGGATTTTCTTAAGAAATATCCTGTTATCGAGTTCAATACTATCTATGACAGCAACTGTAAGTATGTTATCGTGGGTGCGTTCGTGACGGGAATACTTGAAAATCAGGACGACGGAAAGCTCTTCAAATACTGGACTACCAGATATTTTGACGACGCTGACTATAAGTTTGACGATTGGATTTCAGAAGTGAGAAAGCGTTCGTGGTATTCAAACGATATCGAGTGTACAGCAGACGATAAGTATATATCCGCTCTCAACTTGTACAAACGAAACTTCAAATCTCAGGTGGGTGATCGTGGCAAAGAAAATGACGGCTGACGATAACCTGGATCTTATAATAGATTCCTATAAGGACAAGGCAAATAAGGATATTTATTTTCCTAAATGCTGGAGAAACGTATACGGAAACAATAAGAAGTATTTCGGCTGGGATTATTGATGTTTATTACACCAAATCGGTGTAAAATAAATTTTAGCTGACGTCAAGCTCACGGACGGCAGTGAAGACGGTTTGCGTGCAGACGGTCGGAAAGGGTAATGTGATTAAAATGAAGCAGAAAAAAACTGAAGACAGCATAAAGCGAACAGCTAAGCCGTCGGTCAGGAAAGTAGGAACAATGCTGGGCAGCGGTGCGCTGGCAGTGCTGATGATAGGTACAGTAAGTATCTTTGCACTTACAAGCGGCAACAACGAGGCTCAGAAGGACACAAAAGCTGCAATAACCAACACTAAGACCACTTCTGTGACAGAAGCAGAAACTGAGAGAGATGAGACCTATACTTCAATGAACACCGTTACATGGAGAAAAGCGGGTATCAGCGAGTATAAAATGGCACAGGCAGAGTCTGAGACAACAACTTCCGCCAAAGCCACTACAACAAAAAAGACAGAAACTACTAAAAATGCAGCAAAAGAAACAAAGGTCAATAACGTAACAATGGTTGCAACTGAGATCGTGAACGTCAGAGAAAAGGCTGACAAGAACTCAGAGATAGAAGCTATCGTTGCAACAGACGAGGAAGTTATCGTTACGGCTGAAACAAGCGACGGTTGGTATAAGGTTACATACGGCGACTACAGCGGATATGTAATGAAGGACTATCTTAAAAAGGCAGAAGTAACAACAACTTCCGCTGCGAAGTCCGAAACTACAACAGCAGCTAAGAAGTCTGAAACAAAAAAGACTACGACAACAAAGGCTAAGACAACAAAGTCTGAAACAAAAAAGACAGAAACAAAGAAAGCAACAACAGCAAACTCGAACAGTTCTGTTATAAGCTATACAGATGAAGAATTTGATATGCTTTGCTACGTTCTTCAGGGCGAGGTAGGAAACTGCTCAGAGCAGAGCAAGATCGCTGTTGCAAATGTTATTATCAACAGAGTGAAAACAGGCAGATTTGGAAGCTCTATAAGCGATGTTCTTACAGCGCCAAATCAGTTCACTGCAATAAACGGCTATTACAGTGGCAGAAACAAGCCAACTCAGAACACTATCGATTGTGCAAAGAGAGCGCTGAACGGCGAGGATAATTCAAACGGTGCAGTTTATTACTACGCTCCAAAGTATTGCGGCGGAAGCACAGCGGCTTGGTTTGAATCACTCACGTTCTGCATGGAGCTTGATGGTCAGAGATACTTCAAGTAATATTTGAAGTTTTTGGCTAAAATGCCGATATTGCAGATGTAAAATTGTATATTATGCCGAAAAGTCAGGACGAAACTTAGCTTTGTCTTGACTTTTTTTCAGTATTTGATAAACTATTATTTAGGTATGCAGTGAGTATTTTGCTGCCATTGGGAATGTTTTGCGGTGTGACCGCTTGAAGGTAAGGACAGTGTCTTGACGATGAATTTGATGACAAAAAAGATATGTGCAAATGTCTGCGCAGCAGTAATGAGCATAACTGCCGTTGGTATATGCGGTGAGCTGCTGCTGGATAATAAAAGCGTGGGCGCAGAAAAAGCCCCTGCGGTGCAGGTCAAAAACGTTGAAGCTCAAAGCGTTAAGACCACTGCCGCTACTGAGGTCTATGACTTTGTGAAGTTCAAAAAGTCCTCTGTGGATAAGTATGATATGTCTTATGTTCAGCAGAAAAAGCAGGCAAAGACCACAAAGAAAAAGGCTTCAGCCAGTGAGTTTACTGTGGAAATGCCTGAGGATAAGGGCGAGTTTTACGATATAAAGAACGACCCTGCTAACTTTACAGATACAAGAAGCGTCGCTGATGAGTATTATACTGTCAACGATATAATCTCAGGAAATATCGTCACTCTTAATGGCCATGAACTGCTCTGTCAGATAGTCAACAGTGAGATAGGCGGTGAGTGGGGCGAGGAAGCCATAAAGGCGCAGGCCGTGGCGGCTTATACATGGGTCAGATTTAACGATTCTATCGGTGCTATACCTACGGTGGGGCTTAAAAGCGGATATTCTTCAAAGATAGAAGGATGTGTAAATGCCGTTGAGGGTCAGACCGTTATGTATAACGGCAATATCATAAATGCAGTTTATTCTGCTTCAACAGCAGGTTATTCTACCACCAGCGAGGATATATGGGGCGTTTCTTACCCGTATCTCAAGCGTGTAAAGAGCGAGTTTGACAATAAAGATCCTAACTGGGGCATTGAAACTACATATACAAAAGACGAGGTCAAGGAGCGTATCGAGAGCCAAACTGATATAAAGCTTTCCGACGACGTGAAGAACTGGTTTAAAATAGACTCTGCTTTCAGCGGAAAGTATATAAGCGGAGTGACTATCGACGGTCATACGAGCTGTACCTATGATGGCAGTGAAGCTAGGATAACAGGTATCACGCTCTGCAACCTCTTTGATGTGAAATCGAACGCCATGGAGATAAGCTATAAGGACGGTGTGTTCACTTTCAAGTCCTATGGCTGGGGTCACGGTGTTGGAATGTCGCAGTGGGGCGCTTGCTATTATGCCGAGGCTGGCTATACATATGATCAGATACTTACTCACTATTATGTGAATTGCTATCTTGGTCTGTCGGCTGTAAATGACAAAGCTGTAAAGAGAGGTCAGATGTCGCAGGACGAGATAGATAAGGAGATAAAGGATTCAGAGATAGTTGACGAGGGCGGAAACGCTTCAGGCGACAGCAAAGAGGACAGTGAGCCTGCACAGACTCAGCCGACCGAGAGCGGCACTGTTACCACCGCTCCTGCTACAGAAGCACCTGATACTACAACAACTTCGTTTGACGTTCAGCCTGAGGATAATATCACCATAGAGCAAAATACAGAAGAAATATTATAACCGAAAGGGAGAATAAAAATGGGATTTTTTTCACCTAAGAATACACCTGAAAATGCAGTAAAGGCACAGATAGACGCAAAGCTTGCCTTTATAAACGATAAGTATACCGAGATAGGCAGATTTGTCAAGCTTAGAATGGCTGACAAGATAGAAGAGCCGGAGGTGAAAAACCTTATTGCTCAGATAGACGCAACTCTTGAAGAACTGAAAAATCTTAATGAACAGCTTCTTACCATCAGAGGAATGAAACTTTGTTCCGGCTGTGGCCACGAGATACCAGTGAATATGGCGTTCTGTCCTAACTGCGGAACAAAACAGCCTGAAATGACTCAGCCAGTTTATCAGCAGCCTGCTCAGGGCGGTGCAGTTCCAATGGGCGCACAGCCTGTTATACAAAACAGTCAGGGCTATCATAATCACCCTGTTTCACCTGCTTATAATCAGCCACAGGCTAATCCTGTTTATGGCAATCCTGCTCAGCAGAATGTTCAGACAGCCGTTCCTATCCCTGAGCCTACTGTGGCACAGACTGCTGCACCTATCCCACAGCCTGAAACAGCACCTCAGCCTGCACCAATGCCACAGCCTGCTCCGGTGATAGCAGAAGCTCCGGTGCAAGAGCCTGTAAACAGCAGTTTTGTATTCTGCTCTCAGTGCGGCCACAAAGAGCCGGCAGGCGTTAAGTTCTGCTCAGAGTGCGGAATGAAGTTGTAATAAAAAAACTAAGGCAGCGCAGGATAATAAGTGCGTTGCCTTTTTGAGTAAGAAGTAAAAGAAGTAAAGGAAGATCTTTATGTCAGTGAATATTTCAAGCGAGCTTATGGATTATGATGTTATACTTGCTTCAGCGTCGCCAAGAAGAAAAGAACTGCTGTCATTGATGTGTGAGAATTTCAGGGTTATCCCCTCTGATTGTGACGAAAAAATACCAGAGGACGTTACACCAGAGCTTGCCCCTGAGTATCTTTCAGGGATAAAATGCAGATGTATCGCTTCGGTCTATGACCTGAGCGTTGTTATCGGCTGTGACACTGTTGTAATATGCGATGGGGAAGTTCTCGGTAAGCCTGTGGACGAAGCTGATGCCATAAGAATGTTAAAAATGCTGTCAGGCAAGACTCATCATGTTGTAACAGGCGTTACCCTTGGCAGAGGCTGTCGTTACAGTAGCTTTTCCGTTGATACCGCAGTGACTTTCAGAGAGCTTTCCGACCAGGAGATAAAAGCCTATGTGAAAAGCGGCGAGCCTATGGATAAGGCGGGTGCTTACGGCATACAAGGGCTTGGAGCACTTCTTGTGGAAAAGATAGACGGGGACTTTTATAACGTTGTTGGTCTGCCTGTGAGCAGGCTTGCAGAGGAGCTGCACGAGTTTTTGAAGAAGGTTCAGTCGAAGTAGATCTTCTTGTTGCTCTCCTGAGTTTTTGGGAACACTGTCACCTTGTCGTTTCCGTCAACTATGCAGAGAAAGACCTTGTCAGGTGATGAACAGCCTTGCTTTCTTATTTCGTTGGTGAGCCATTTTATCTCCTTGCCTGCGTATTTCAGGTTGTCCTCCATAATAACGCCGTCAAGGATAAGGTCTGTGCAAAGCTTTTCGTCCTGCTTCTCATATCCTAAGTCTTTTGGAGTGAGAGGTGCTTCTGTGGCACGTTCCATGAAAGAGATAGTGCCGTTGGTTTCCAGAATAGCGTAGTATATCTTTGAGATGTCGAAATAGCCTGACGTTCTTGCTCTTGAAAGCAGGTCGTTCACATCAAGCTTGGCGGTCTTAAGGTTTTCGGGATATATTTTGCCTTTTTCAATAAGCAGGATAGGCTTGCCCGAAAGAAAATGTCGGCAGTGGATAGACTTCATCGTAAGAACAGACAACAGAAAGCCTGTCAGTCCGTAAAGCACCATTGCGATAACAGGCACGATAAGCTCGTCCATTTCCTGCGAAACAGCCATTTCAGAGGCGATAGAGCCTATGGTGATGCCGTTGATGTAGTCAAAAAGCGTGAGCTGTGATATCTGCTTGTTGCCAAGAAGCTTTGATATGGCAAACATAACGATTATAGAGCCGACTGTGGCAAGTATGGTGTGAGTGATGTTCATAGGTGTTTGACCCCTTTCAGAATATGCCATTATTATCTGCATATGCGAACGTATTATTCTTCTGCCGCATATTATGACAGAGAAACGTTGTGAGCAGGAAATGGCGGTATCAGTGGAAAACAGGGGATCGTGCTGCGGTCAGCAGCTTAATATAATGGCTGCGGCATTTGCAAATTATCTTGGCGAGGGTTTGAGCGTTGACCGGCTTGGGCTGCTGTCAGCCTTTTTGCAGTCGGTGGGCGAGTCGCTTGACGTTATCGCCTCCGCAAGGCAGCTTTGTGCAGGAAATGATAATAATATAGCAGATAATTGATATAGGAGCGTAAAATGGGACTTTTCAGAAAAAATAAAGGTACGCCCTTGAAAGAGCTTGAACGCTATCATGGAAAACGAGTTTCCTATGTGGTGGAGCGTGAGGGCGCAGAGGAAAATGTTATCGGAAGAACAGGCGGAATATCTGTTGATAGTGAAAAGCTTGTGGTGGTGTGTGACGGACACGAGGTTTTCAGGTGCAGTACCGACGGCATAGTCTGCGCTGAGCTTATGAGCCACAACGGAGCGGATATAAAGGGCAGGGATATGATCACAGGGAAGCTTCGTCATATCGTTGTGCATTACGCAAACAAAAGGTGATATTTTTGCAAATGCACTCTCTTTGCACATAATTCTATCACATTGCAGTGGTAATATTATTATAGTCGGAAAGGAAAGACCGACAGTTAAAAAGACTTCATGATTGTTTTCTTCATATATTTTTTCTATACTTCCTTAATGAATAAAAACCTGCACGAGCGTGCGGGTTTTTATTTTTTGTATAATGTCTTAGAGAAAAATTCATTTTATTGCTGTTGACAATTCATATTTATGGTGATATAATGATTGTATTGAATATCATAAAGGCTGTGACGAGAAAGGTGACGGTGCGAATACTTCGCAGAGAGCGGACGTTTGGTGAAAGTTCGCAGGGATAACGCCGTCAGGATCATCTCTGAGCTGATCCGCCTAAGCAAATGTGTTAAGCGGATACGGTCTCTCACCGTTAGAAAGAGATATGAGTGGCAGGCTTATGGTCTGCAATCAGAGTGGTAACACGGAGATATTTTGTCTTCGCCTCTAGTCAGGCGAGGGCTTTTTTTATTACATAGAAAAAAGAGGTTGTTTTTTATGCTTACATTGGATAAGGTTTTTGACGCTTCAAACGTGCTTAAAGAGGTCATCAGACCAACAGCGTGTATCCATGCGCCAAAGGTAAACCTGTCTCTTATACACATCTGACGCTGCCGACGAACTCTAGGGTGTAGA
>ERZ1027233.352-NODE-352-length-17012-cov-5.594504_pt1 | contig 17012 bp, 10 predicted proteins | sample MGYA00519244_ERZ1027233 | MGnify/ENA primary metagenome ERZ1027233 (study PRJEB26926, sample SAMN06164469) | human gut metagenome | biome: ENVO:00009003; feature: ENVO:2100002; material: ENVO:00002003 | host: Homo sapiens | place: USA | collected 2012 ... | reverse complement strand
CGAGATCTACGCCCTAGAGTTCGTCGGCAGCGTCAGATGTGTATAAGAGACAGCCGTTGTACCTTTCACCAGTACGGATACACCAATTAACGGTTCCCCTGTGTCATCTATGATTTTACCTGTGACAGTACGTCCTTGCTGGACAGACTGAACCAATTCACCGGCAACAGGGTCACTTGCATTTGCATAAGAAAATGCAGACGGCATACATAATGCTGCCGATAACCCTAAAATAATGGGAGTACGTCTGATATTACTTTCCCAATTTTGTTTCGGACTTTTTTTCATGCTTTTCATTTCTGTTATAATAGTTAACAAGATTTATTTTATCATATCTATTCAAATGACGCATATAAAAAACTCCTGTACTCAAGATTAATTATAAAAATACGTTAAATAAAAAGTATATTTTCTTTCATTTAGTATTTCTTTTTAACCGAATCACAAATCTAAATTTATAAATGCCTGATTTTAGCCGATAAGATTCTAATATAGGCAAGCCCCATGAATTATCTCCCCCAACTTCCATTCGTGCACAATTTATACTTACTGTAGTGTTACTATGAGGCTTCAATTCAAAGCCATGTTCCGATTATTTATAAGAACATAATAGATTATATAGAAACCACCTACATCATCTTTATATACACAAAGACAGAACATCCCGATAATCAAAAGACCAAAGGTCTCATCATATTAACAAATAAAAAAAGGGGGATTTTCCGAAATGGAAATATCCCCCTTTTATGTCATTATCAAAAAGCTATATTAATAACCATTAGTACCGTATTCAGCAGAGTTCTCTATCTGATTTAAGAATGTATATGAGATAGGACGTAAATAATTCTTCTGGCTAAAATTTGCGGCAGCACGAGGATTATATTTAGGCAATCGAGTTTCAAAAGCTTTATGTCGTTTCAGTAAAGCCCAACGGGTAAACTCACCACACAATTCACGAGCATATTCATCCAACACATCATCCTCTGTGGCAGTAGTCAATTTCATATTAGCTTCGAAATCAGCTTCATTACGACAAGCACGCTTACGAAGAACATTCAAATACTCAGCTGCTTTTGCACCATTTCCCAAACGTTCTTCCGCTTCAGCCGCAATCAAATACACTTCAGCCATACGCATAATAAACATGTCGCCAGTTTTGCATTGCAAATTACTTCCATAAAAACCTCCCTCGAAATTAAAATTAAACTTATTCAATGAAGGAAATAAAGTATAGGTATTTGTCTGCTGGGCATCAATAAATGTTTCCTTGTATTTACCATCTGCTGCAAACAAATCATCAATATTCACACAAATATATCCTCGCTTTGCTTTTTCAGCAGCACTCAAATACTCTTTTGATAAATAAACGATAAAACGATCTTCATCCTCTGCTAATGGATAAGGATTCACATAAGGATTCTTCACTTTAACCAACTTATTGACATCACCAGAATATTCTCCTTTAGGCCAAACACTGGCAACATATTGATTACCACCATTAGAACCTAGATTAATAGCATTAACATCAACATATGGATATATCTTCTTTCCTACAAATTTAGAATCAATGCCATATTTAGTGCACAAATCTTCAGTTAATGTAATTGTTGCATTCTTATCATCGTATGTGCGCCATCCAGCCTGTACCATGGAGAACAGAGAAAAAGCTGTTGTAAATGAGTTTTCCCAACGTTTATCATAACGTGCATCAAAACAGTCCACTAAATATTTAGAAGGTGCATAATAATTATTATTCACACGACCATAGAAGTAATTTTGCTTACTGCCCACAGGATAAATATCACTCAATTTATTAGGATCACAGAATGTGAAAGTAAATAATTTATTCGCTCCATACGAACCATATGTAAAAGCATCAGTTCCTGCCTGGGGTCCCGAAGCTATAAACAAAGCTTCTTTATTGTTACGATTATTACTTTGTGCCCATACATCTTCAACATCATCATACAAATATGCATTATAAGAAGCCATATTGGCAATCAAGTCTTCTGCAACTTCTTTAGCACGCTGCCAATAAGAAACACCATTTTCGCTTAAACCTTCACCTGCTCCCTGCGCATAAGCTCTGGCCAACAAACCTAAAGCAGCTTTCTTTGTTACCCGGGCATAGTTACCATCCATAGGAGTTGTATTCAAGTCAGCAGCAGCTTCTTGCAAATCAGTTATAATAAGATTGTAAATTTCCTCCTGTGACGAACGAGTGGGATTCATTATTTTGGTATCTGTTGACTCTGTAGTTACTAACGTCACATTGCCATAATTGGTCACAAGTACCAAATAATAATAAGCACGCAAACACTTTGCTTCAGCTACTACAACTTTCAGTACATTCTTATCTCCCTCAGTTACATCTGCTGCACGATTTATCACTGCATTACAAGTATTAATACAAGCATAAGCTTGAGAAAACAGTTTGTCTGTAGCATTAGTACTAGTAGTCAACCCTTCATAATAGAACAATTGCTGCAATGTTGTTTTATTATTTTGAGTGAGCCATAAATCTGTACCGGTTTCCGCTACAGCCAAATAATCGGAAGCAGAAAACATTTGGTCATAAAGTGGAGAATAGCAATAAGTACCCAAATTTTTCAAGCCTTCTACAGTTTTTAACTCTCCTTCTCCAGATGTATCACTAGGATTATACTCATCCAAAGAGCATGAGTACATAGCTGCTGCTGTGCAAATGGCTAAAGCCATATTATATAATGATCTTTTCATCTTTTTTGTCTTTAATGTTTTTGTTAGAATGAAACATTCACACCAAATACCAGTTGCTTGGATAATGGGTACTTCAAAGCACCATTCATTTCAGGATCATAATCTTTCAACAAATGACTTTTAGCAACGGTCAATGGGTTAGTAATAGTAGCATATAAACGGCATTTGCTGATGCCGGCATTTTTCAACAAACGTTCCGGGAAGGTATATCCTAAAGTAATATTCTTTATTTTAAAGAATGAACCATCTACATAATTCAAACTACCATATCCTATATAACTTTTCGTTTCACGATTAGCATTTAATGCCGGAAAATCATTTGAAGGATTAGATTCCGTCCAATAGTTAAAATAAGTAGGGAAATTACCCTTACCTGTTGAATCATACCAACCTAACATTTCATAATTAATCATCTGCCCCCAACGGAAATAAGCATAAATAGTCAAATCAAAATTCTTGTATGTGAATGAATTTTGGAAACCCATCGTCCATTTGGGAGCATTATGACCTAATACTTGCGAATCAGCGTCACTATAAGTATATTTATTATCTTTAGTATAATAGATAATATCTCCATTCTTGTCAGTCAAAGGCTGACCATCATCCCCTACTTTATAGAATTTACCATCGGCTTCCTTAATCATTCCTGGCACATTGATTTTAATATCACCAGGAGCACAACCAAATGCTGCTGCATCTGTTTCTTCACCCAACTGCCACATACCGTCGATTTTTGGAGCATAGAATGAATTTACAGGATAACCTATAGACAAGTAATAGTCTTCATTCTTAACATGGTCTGCCGTACCGCCTATTAATGATTTGACTTTTTCATTATTCAAAGTGAAAGTCAAAGCAGAAGTCCATGTAAATTCTTTATTAACAATATTACGTGTATTCAATGTTAATTCCAAACCATGATTCTGTGTCTTTGCAATGTTCTTGCTCATATAATATAACTTAGAAGCATTGTACGCACCATTGACAACTGGTAAATTCTGCTTCCAAATTACACCATCCGTATTTGTTATATAATAATCAGCACTTAAATCAATACGGTTATTGAAGAAAGATGCATCCAAACCAATATTCCAGTTATGAGATCTTTCCCAAGTTAAATCAGCATTAGCTACATTCTCTGAAAATTTATAGCTGTTTGTTTTTTGACCGCCCAAACTATAATATCCATCCAATTCTACAGTTGCAACAGAAGAATAGGGATCAATAGATGCTGCACCAGTCACACCATAACCCAAACGAAGTTTCAAATTATTCATCCAATTACTGGTTCCTTGCATAAATTTCTCATCCGATATTCTCCACCCTAAAGATACAGCCGGGAAAGTACTCCATTTGTTACCTTTTGCCAGTCTTGAAGATCCATCTTGACGAACCGATGCAGAAAATAAATACTTACCTAAATACGAATAATTGATACGTCCTACCAAACCTAACCCTTTAGACATGGTATAATTAGAATAAACAATTCCCGTACCATCCATGTTATGCCATAAGTACGAATTATTCTTTATATTATCCTGCTTTTGCCAAGACTTATCCGTTTGATTATGTTCCCAAGAGGTAACTGCTGTTACAGTAAATTCATGGTCTTTCTTGATATTAAAATTATAAGTGAAAATGTTTTCCCATTTATAATTATAGCTTCTGTTCTGATCAATCTGAGCATAAACACTAGCAGAAGTACCAGAAGCATTAGGACCATCTGATGCATAATATTGATAGGAACCAATACCTTGGAAATAATTCTTTTTATCGTACCCTAAACTAGCGTTCAACCGTGACTGGATAGTCATTCCTTTAAAGGGACGAATCTCAATATAAGGATTTAAAAACAGCTTGAAATTTTGATTGTTATCACGGTATACACTTTTATCTTGATTCAATAATAAATTAATAGTATTTCCATCACCGGGAACCGGAGTTACATTGATACTTCCATCTTCATTGTAAACGGTTCCCAAAGGAACAGACACTAATGAATTAATAAATCTGGAATATGCTTTATTTCTATAGACATAAGATCCTTGCATATTCACACCAACACTTAACCATTTTTTTATTTCATGGTCAATACGCATATTGGTAGAATATACTTTATAGTTATCGCCTGTAAATTGTCCCTGCTCATCAGAGAAGTTTAAAGAGAAATATGCTTTTGTTTTTTCTGTACCTCCTGAAACCGATAAGCTATAATTTTGTGTAACGCCAGTCTGCAACAGTTCATCAGCCCAGTCTATATATTGTCCGTTCAAATGTGCCTTATAAGCTTCGGGCGAAGAAAATAATGCCTCATCCGTAGAATATGTTCCAGCAATTTGATTTGCTTCACGAAGTACATTGATATAACTATCACCACTACGCATCTCAGGAACCGTGGCCCATCCGTTGAAACCGACATAGGCATTCAAATTGATATTAATTTTTCCTGCTTTACCACTTTTAGTAGTAATTATAATAACACCATTGGCACCTGCCGCACCATAAACAGCTGTCGAAGAAGCATCTTTCAAAACTTCAATAGACTCAATATCATTAGGATTCAATGTAGAATAATCACCCGGCATACCATCAATAATAAACATAGGATCACCGCTAGCTGTAAATGAACGAGTTCCACGCAATTGCAATTTAGGTCCTTCACCCGGTTGCCCTGAGGCCTGAGTTATATCCAACCCTGCAACACGTCCTTGAAGTGCTTGCATAGGATTAGTAGCAGGTGTCAAAGTTATATCCTCATTTTTAACGGAAGAAACAGCACCAGTCAAATCCCGTTTCTTAACAGCACCATAACCAATAACTACCACTTCTTCCAAAGCCTGAGTATCCGGTTCCATCTTAATAGTGATCTGGGGTGTCTTACCTATGGTCACAGTCTGAGTTTTATAACCGATATAGGATACCTCAAGCATCCCCTTACCTGTAGGAATATCTAAAACGAAATTTCCATCAAAATCGGTAATCGTTCCGACAGTACTTTGCCCTTTCACTATCACGGACACACCAATCAACGGTTCTCCTGTTTCATCCACTATTGTACCTTTAACTGTATGCGTTTGCAAAACAGACTGCACCGACTCACTGTCCATTCTGCCACCAGCATTTGCATACGAAAAAGCAGCTGGCATACATAATGCAGCTGACAGTCCCAAAACTATAGGAGTACGTCTGATGCCGTAACTCAAAGTCTGATTCGGACATTTCTTCATGTCTTTTCTCATTTTTCTATGGTTAACAAATTAATTAATAATCCATATTATTTATCTCTAATGTAGTAAAAATACGATGTTTTAGTTTTCTTTCTTCAGATAAAGTCATTACTTCCATTGCTTCATCAGAAACCAATAATACATTCTTGGCCTCCTCAAATACTTTCAGCAGTTCTGCGTGCTCCTTTAAAAGCTTATCCCAATGAAAAGCTGATTCAGGAGCATCATCCAGAACATACTTGATAAAGTCGTCATCCTTCAAAAAGTCTTCTACCTTGCTATACACCTTTTTTGTATCCACGTTACAATCATTTTTCATTATGACGGATAGTGGTTCAAAGTTGTACTCACCTGAAAACTTAAAATATTATCCTACCAATTCCCTTAATCTTGTAATACCTCTATGCATCAAATTTCGTACCGACTGGTAATTCATATCCATAATGGTACAAATATCTTCATATTTCTTCTCTTCTATATAATATAAGGTAAGTGCCTCACGTTGGCGCGGAGATAATTGAGCCAACAAATGTTTTACTTTTATATTTTCAAAACAACTTTTTTCCTTTTCCAAATATTGATTCTCTACATCATCACCTGCTGCAACGGGATTCAGTTCCTCAACAGCGGTTTCCGACATGAACATCCGTCTGCGAAGTTCATCACATAACTTGTTTTTCAAGGAAATGAGGAGGTATGATTTGAAGTTGTCAATGATACCCAATTCAGCCTTCTTTGTATACAATTTTACAAAGACATCATGAATGCAGTCCTTCAACAATTCTTTGTCAGTAGTTAACTTACATCCATAATTAAATAGAAGATTAATATGCATATCATATAATGTAGAGAATGCACTTACATCTCCAGATTGGAAAGCGGTTACCAAGCAAGCTGTCTTATCATTTAAGTTTTGTTCCATCACAGTATACTAATTATAGGTTGTTTTGATGATGATGCAAAACTAGGGAGGATACGCTACTTTTTTAGGTAATATTTGATTATTGGACCGAAAAAACAGATAACCTGCTGAAAAACATATATGCTAAATATTACAGATTTTCATTAAAAAGGAGAACCAAAATAAATCCGGTTCTCCTTCCATGTACTAAATTCTATGAAACCAATAAATACAATCTTTGTTTTTCTCTGCTTTAAGCATATATACATCTTTAATATTCAACCGTTTAGCAATCACTGTTATTGCTCCGGTCTTCGGATCAACAGACTTCAATATGTATTTTCCAGGTGATAAATGAACAGGAATATCTGTTGCAGAATGGGAATAAATGATACTTCCAATACCAGATTTTACCAATTTCTGATACTTATTTGTACCAGTATCCTCCATATCCATAGCAGCCGCATCAGTTAAAAAGCTTTCATCAGCAACTGGAACAACCGGGCAAGACCCACTTGCCATGAAGACAGCCCAAGCCATATCCGGATAATTCTGCGCATAGTAAGTAACCGCTTTTTCCGGGAACTTCTTACGATATTCACTCACCGCCCGATAAGCTTCATCAAAAGTAACCTTACCTACTTTCATTTTACGGGCATGCTGACGGGGAGCCAAGTTCTTTCCACCTTCGGGAGCATAAAGACCATCCACTTTATAGTGCCAGTAACGAATATCAATAATGTCAACTAATTTCGCACGCTGCGTATCATTCAGAATGGCATCTTGAACATCCTTTGTCGCACTTAACGCCACAGTTGCTTTCTTACCGGTTTCTTTCTCCCACTCTCCTATCACATCCAGCCAGAATTGTACAAAATGCAACGGACCGGTAAACTCCGCACTGATCAGTTGTACCACATTTGCATCATCGGCAAAATTATCCAAGCATTGGCGAATATACTTTCTATGAAGCTCACGACGTACAGGATGACTGATATCATAAAACATATCCGCTACAAAGATACGTTTGTCACCGGCAAAAGGAACAGGTTCAGGCATATCGGTCTGATTGATATTATTGGCCGACCGCCAAGGACAGTCTACCCAATGTGCTCCCGCTTCCAAGATATTATGCTGGAAGTAATTCTCATGGAAAAGCAAAAGACCTTTTTCCGCCCCTTTTTCGGCAAACTGCTTCAACCGGTTCCAATACCATGCATTGGGACGGTTCAAATCATACTTGCTCAATCCTTCCCAAGCAGTACCTTTTCCACTGCGGGCAAACGGTTGTTCGTAGAATGGTCCCCACACATCTCCATCACGACGACGGACGCGCTCATGATCGTCACGACGACGCTCATACCACAAACCGTAATTATGATCTAAAACCAAAATCTGATTCTTCACCATATAATTCACCGTAGAATCAATTCTATCTGTCAGCCCAAGTCCTTCGCGTCCCGGCACGAAACGGGTAACATGTGGCTTGGCTTTAGACAAGAAGCTGGTCCTCAGTTTCCCATTCCACCAAGGAACCTCCTGTCTGCCGCCTACCAGTAACCGGCCATCCACCTGCATACGCCCATTAATAATGGCAAACAGATGATCCTTTTTGTCCTTATATATAGGTGTATTAAACTTTAAATGTTCTAAAGATTTCAGCTTCCCGGAAGACACACAGGCTGTATAGGGTGCTTCCTCAATCCATTTTTGCATAGTAAGACGGGGAGTATAAGCTTCCTTTGCCATCTCCATTGCCGCTTCTACGGTAGGACTGCTGGTTGCGTTGGTAGCCCTGGGAAGAATACGTGCCTGGTCAGAACAATCTTTATTCAAACGTGCCGCCAACTGTGCATAAAACAAGCTGCGGGGATGTACGTGATTATTTGATTCCGCCCATTGGCCGTCACCCGAGAATTGCGCCCAACAACCGTATGCACGGTTTACCGCATCTCTTGCCGGTGAATAACACTCTATCCCGGCAGCTGTACATTGCCAGAAAAGACTGTTGCCTGTATTCCAACCGGCACCATTTTTATCCTGTCCCAAATTCTTAAATACCAAATCATGGCCATCAATGTTTACCACATCAAATAATAATCCACAGGCCCAGGAATCAATAGAACCGCTGAATCCTAACGACTCTTCCGAATCACACTGTACAAAAGCATTCGGACCTGCCGCACAAAATCCGGCTGAGAAATCATGAATACCCTGTTTAGAATAACAACGCTGAAAAAGTGTCTGCTGCCCCATAGTATAAAATGTACTGCGACGCATTCCACCTATCTCTGAAACAGGTTCTGTGGATACACAATCTTCTACAGTTGTTTTAGAACCGGTACGCTGTATAATCACAGCACTTCCTGCAAAGTGCTTAAAATTTACCTTGCGTACCCAACAGTTTTCGGCATTTTCTATAGATACCCCCGTCCAGCAATGATCCTCATCTTTAGGATACTTCTTATTATAGTCAGAAGCCAATGTCAGATTCTCCAAACCTGCTTCTGCGATTCTGCCCGGCCAACTATAACGTAACACTTTGACAGTTCCCCATTTATTATCCAAAGCCATTGTCAAAGGAGCATCCAAAGTCAATTGGTTTCCATCCGCCTTACTTACTGACCTATCCCAAACCAAATCCATCTCTCCTTCTTTCCAGCCCAAAGCAGAAATACCTCCGCCAAAAATATCACAACCGACAGAAGCAATCCATTCTTTCGTAGAGGGGCGGACAATCCGGACCCGCTCTCCGGAAACCAGCTGTACATTATTGGTTACCTGAAAAGTACAAGTATTTACAGGAACGTATGATGTCAGTACATCCAAGGTATCCGTAACAGCCAAATCATTCCGTCCTTCAATATAAAGCAAAGCCCCTCTGTCCACTCCCTTTTTCAACAATACGGTCTGTTCCCTATCACTGCCGCGCAGCACGACTCCCGACACAGAGATACGCAAGCTCTCATTCAATTCAAAAGTTCCTTTATCCAACAAAACAGCCCCACGAAAACCATTTTTATCCAAAGCCAATGAAGATACATAGTCAATGGCACGCTGGATACGAGAGGAATTATCTCCAGGCTGCCATGAAACAAAAACGGCATTCGCCACATCAGGTATAGGCTGTTCCGAATTATGGTAACCGCAAGAAGAATAATCTAGAATACGGTTTCCACGTTCATCAGTCACATAAGTCAGTTTTTCGTCCTTCACCTGTAAAGGAAAGGTTTGCGCAGAAATCCGCGCAAACCCCAAACTTAAAAATCCCAATAATAATAACTTATAATTCATTTTACATCAAGCTTTTACGTTTTGCCAAAGTATCGTGATTGTTCTTTACTTCCGTCCAATCCACTTTCTTTGCAGGATCTATGCCATTAATGTATTTTTCAATGTTAGTATACCCGTCACCATTACAATCTTTCACCGCATCACCCGGATCATTAGGATTGAGTCCGTATCTCACCTCCCAGGCATCCGGCATACCATCACCATCCGTATCAACCACAGGAGTACCTTTATATTCGGGCAAACCACCCACCTGACGAGGATCTGTAATGATACCTTGTTTATAAGAATCAACAGGAAGACGTCTTTTCACATAAGGACTAACGAATTCAGGAGCGTCTTTCACATAAATAGCTTTCCCTGTCTTCACCGTCTTTATCACACGGGTATCCACCGCATCTCTTTTAGGGAAAGTAGCCCCGGCATTTTCCAATACATAATTATAGGCAGTTTTGGCATCCATAATAGTCACATGGGGCATTGAGAAAGGCTCGTTTACACGAATTTGATCTGTAAACTTCCCTGCGTCCGGCATATCGTATACCTGCACGCCGCCATCCCAATTATTCTTTGTCACACGCGCATTGCCTTCCACTACATTTCCGGCAACATACGCTTTACCAAAAGTATCCGGTTTCTTCTTGTCACGGCTCGATTCGGGTTTCACAATCCGGTGGGCAATCGGCTTATCTTTCGGAGTGATAGGACCCGGTTTAAAATAATTATTAATAATATTCAAACGGCTGGTTTCATCTCCTCCGTCAACAGAACGGTTCCACCAATTAAAAGTCACATTGTTTACCAGATTAAAATCCTCATTCATGCCAATGGAACAGTTACGGCTGATATTGGATGCGAACAAGTTACGGCAAAACATACTGTTATGCCCACCTATAGTCGCCCCGAAAGCATGATTGTAACAATCCAAAGCTTCCGAGAAAATAGAGTTCTGAATAGTTATGTTGACAGTAGGAAGCTTCAAACCATGTCCTGTGGAATCACGATGGTATACATGGCGATAAAGAGACATATTCTCATCCAGCCCCCAGCTGCCGGAGCAATGATCGATAATAACATTACCCACACAGTTACCTCCCAAAGCATCATCCCGGAAGAACACATCCTGCGCCCCCCGACGGAAACGCATATGGCGGATAATAATATCATGCGTATCAAGCAAGAAAGAAGCCCCTGTTACACAAACTCCATCCCCCGGAGCTGTCTGACCTGCAATAGTGATATACGGAGCACGGACGTTTATAGGGGTTTTCAGCCGGATAACACCCGAAACATTGAACACAACAATACGCGCACCACCGGTCTCACATGCCTCACGCAACGTTCCGGGCCCACTGTCAGCCAGCGAATTGACCACAATTACTTTTCCTCCACGTCCACCGGGAGTATAGGCCCCTCCCCCTTCTGCCCCGGGAAAGGCAGGTATGTTGCTCTTTATTAAATCCTCAGGTTTGGATGCCCATGGTTTATAAGGACGTCCTTGAGTAGCCTCAGACATTACTACAGGTAATGCTTTCGCCCATGCCTCATCCGATTTCCGGTCTATTTCCTTTTGTTGTTGTTCTCCTCTGATTTTTACCGAATCAGGAATTACAGGATACTGTGCCGCCACAGGCAACACACATGCAGTCAATGCTGCCACTGCAAATAGTTTCTTTAGTTGATTCATTTGGTTGCTAAATTATTATTTTTTCTATAACTTCATAACATAATACTCTGCTTTTAACATGATTCAAACACACATTGCGAATATTTCTATATCAAAGACGGAACAGAAAGCTTGTTGTACTCTCTATCCACACATAAAAAAGAGCTTGACACCGTTTTACCGGGCAAGCTCCTTTTTCTGCTTTTCAATAAACATTAATTTATATCTTTCCTCCACGTGCCTTGATACGTTCATACCAAGCCTTACGTTCTTTCACTAAATCATATCCCCGCTTAGAGAGGTAATTATTAATCCGGCCTTTGTATTTACCGAAAGCAGCATGTTTCTTATTTGAATTTTCAGCATCCATGGCAAATTCACGGGCTTCAACAAGCCATGCCATAATCTGCGCTTTCTCTTCTTCTTTCAAGGTAGGAATCATGTCAACCGTAGCTTTATAAGTTACCATTACCACACCATAAGTCATGCCATCTTTCACTGCATCTATCTGCTTGGCATCCAAATAAAGCGAAAGATCGGCCGGGAAAGCGAAATGAGTGCGGTAAAGTGCCGCATCCTTTTCAGCTTCGGCAGCTTTAACGGCTTCTTGTTTCGCATCGCCCGTCAGGGTTTCTTTTGCCTGCTTCACTTTGGTATCGCGCGTTTCGTATATGTCATTCAGTTTAAAATAACGGTTGGCTATGATAGTTGTCACTTCACGGGCGGCAACGGTATCTGTCAATTCCAATTTATCTACAATCTTCTGTGAACGTTTCACAATAGATTCCACGTAAGCCGGATCGCGGCCTTCACGGTCCAAATCCACTGCTCCAGCAGTAAAGACTACCGCCATGAGCAACAGAAACATTATACCTGACTTTTGTATCATATCCTGTTTCTTCATCTGTTTACATCAACTTCCCTTTAGAAGCCAAAGTATCATAATTGTTTCTCAAATCAGACCAGTCAATACAATTTTTAGTGCTGATACCATTGATGTATTTTTCAATATTTGTATAGCCGTCACCGGTACAGTCCTTATTAGCGTCCGAAGGATCATTAGGATTCAAGCCATTTGCCTTTTCCCATTCATCGGGCATACCGTCACCATCTGTATCCACATACGGAGTTCCTTTGTATTCCGGATAACCACCCATCTGGCGGATATCGGTAATGATACCTTGCTTATAAGAATCTTTCGGCAAACGGCGATATTTAAACTGTCCGTCTTCTCCCATTGATTTAGGAGCCAGCCCGGTCAAATCACCGTTAGCATCCTTGGCCATCTTTTTATCATAATAAGGAACGCCTGTTCTCACTTCCTCTATAATACGTTCATCCACAATATCACGGCAAGGAATGTTGGCACCTGCATTTTTCAGTACAAAATCGTATGCATCATGTGCAGAAGTAATGCGGATGTATGGCATTTCAAAAGGACGGTTGCTACGCATATTCTCCGTATATCCCTCTGTATTCGGCTGAGTTTCAATCTGGATACCACCTGCCCAGTTATCCTCTGTAATGGCAGGATAGCCTTCCATAATATTGCCATCGGCATAAACACGGCCATATACTTTATGATCCAATTTGCTTCGTCCCGCTTCGGGTTTCAGGATGCGATGCCCCACAGGAGTATCTTTCGGAGTGGCCGGTCCCGGTTTATAATAGTTGTTTATCATATTGAACATAGCAGTATAATCGCCACCGTCCGAAGAACGATGTACCCAGTTGAACACTACATTGTTTACAAAATTGAAAACACCATTCCAACCGATGGAAGGATTACGTCCCGAATTACTTGCCCACAGGTTACGCACAAATGCACAATTCTCACCCCCTAACGTACTGCCGAATGCATGATTGTAAGTATCCAGTGCTTTTGCCGAGATAGTATTCTGTATGGTAACATTTACGGTAGGCAGTTTCAGATCTTTTGATTCATATTGTCCTTCGCTGGGATCGTACATATGGCGATAGAAAGAGATATTCTCATCCAATCCCCAAGTACAAGAGCAATGGTCAATCATGATATTTCCAATCGGGTTGCCTCCGAAAGAATCGTCACGATGCCAGACTTTTGTTTCGCCACGGCGGAAACGCATGTGGCGTACCACTACATCATGCGTGTCTACCCAAAAAGACTCTCCGGCAATACATACCCCGTCACCCGGAGCTGTCTGTCCTGCAATAGTGACGTATGGAGCCCGGACGATAATGGGAGATTCCAATTTAATAATACCTGAAACATTGAAGACAATGATACGTGCTCCACCTGTCTCACAAGCCTCACGGAAAGAACCGGGACCACGATCATTCAAATTAGTCACGGTAATCACCTTACCGCCACGACCGCCGAAACTGTACATACCTCCTCCTTCAGCACCGGGGAAAGCAGGAATTCGTGCCTGCGGCAAATCGTATGGACGGGAAGCCCACGAAATATACGGACGACCTTCTTTCGCTTCTTTCAGTACGACAGGCAATGCTTTTGCCCATGCTTCGTCAGAGCGGCGACGTTCTTCACTCATCATTTTCTGGTAGGCTTGCTTCGCCTCCTCAGTTATCTGGGGATACTGAGCTCTTGCTACAGGAACAATAAAAGTAGCCATACACAGTCCTAAAAACAATTTTCTTTTCATACTTTATTCTTAAAAAATTATATCTGTGCTATAAGTAAGTTGGAATTTATATTCCGTTCTCTTTTTCTTAACAATTATCTTTTTCAAGACGTGCCTTTCGGGGATATGTACTCAAAAAAGTTCACATTTTCTCTCTTCTTATTCGCGCTTCTAAAACGTATTCAGAAATATGCGAAAAAACTTATGAGAAGTTTCTTTGAGTCTTGTTACAAAATTCAGAGAAATTTGCTACAAGTTGCTCCCTACCTATATTGACTCATATATCACAATTGTACGAAACGCACACACGTTAACACTTTTCGATAAAGAGTAATAAGAATATTACAATTCTAATGTATTTGACATCTTTATTTTAAAGATATTTATTATTCAACAAAAACCTGAATACGAAATGGACGTCCTTCTCCCTCATCTGTAGTTATCCATATAAAAGTATCCGTCATAAACCCAGAAGCTCTCCTAAAATTAATCCTATAACAAGAACAATCCACCTTGAAATCTTCAATTTCCGCAAAAGACTTTTCTTCTATTCTTACAGCATACTGAGGATTATTTTCAATATTATCATATCTATTTACAAATGGCTCATAAGAGTAATTCATATCATAAGTAGGATATTGACTATCAAAATTTCCTCCAGTTTCCCAATCAATATAATGATCCCCTATAGTTGAAGACGCTTGCCATTGTAATGTTCCAGTCATCGGACTAGGAGGTCCACTAGTAAAGTAAGTCTTAAGCGTTTTCAATGTTTGACCAAACTTATCTACAACATATCCTTCCACATCATATCTTATTCCTGCACCTTTCTTAGTATTAAGAATTTCAATATGCTGTCCTTTATAAGTCCTAACAACCTTAGTTACTGTAGTATCCTCATCACTTAAAGATGGTTCGACATAATTTGATGTAACTACCCATTCCATATCAAATGGTTCAGGAACACTATAAGAAATGGGACAAGAATCCTTAAAATGACTTCCGTAAATTTCTTCTTTAACTTCACTAAGCTTATTCATCATCAAAGCCAAATAAGCATCAACCAAGCCATGTCCTATTTTATCATGAGTATTTTGGGGTAATTCCCTACAAGCATTAACCATATTCCAATACACTTTAGAGACTGTAGCTTCAGGATCTAAAGATAGTAATAATGCCGCAATACCTGAAATCATAGGTGCAGCCAAAGAAGTTCCACTCAAAACATCATATTCCCCATTTAATATTGTTGTCAATACATTTACTCCCGGCGCAACAAAATCCAGATTTTTTCCATAATTTGCATCGGAAGTATGCACACCATTTCTGTCAATAGATCCAACAGCTATTACCCCTTCAATATTTGCAGGATATCCCACACTAGATTGTCCTTGATTACCACTAGCGGCAACAACAACACACCCTTTCCCATTTCGTCCTTTTGTCAAAGCATTTTTTATTGCATCAGTCATTTTATCATCAGGATCACATGTCAAAGACATATTAATCACATCTGCTCCATTTTGCCACGCCCAATTTATAGCATTCACCATTTGAGAGTATTTCACACTCCCGTCAAGGTCTAAACTAATAGGCATTATTTCAACGTTAGGTGCTATTCCAACAATACCTATTCCATTATTACGTACAGCACCTATAACTCCAGCACAACACGTCCCATGCTTATCATAAATTCTACTAGGTGAAGTACCAGTCATCGCATCATAACTTAACGATGATATATTATTACTTAAATCCGGATGCGTTTTATCAACTCCTGTGTCTATAATGGCTACTTTTATTTTTTTACCATCTGCCCAATCCCATGCTTTTAAAGCATTAACGTCAATATTATTAGAATTTGACAACCCCCATTGTTGGGAAAAACCTGGATCATTGTATAGAATACTTCGAGAGCCAATGGCTAAATCAGAAACTGTTCCTTTTTCTAATTTGGGTACATTTATCCTTATATACTTTTCTTCTTGCTCCTCACTTTGCAATATCTCATCTTGAATACAAGACGAGAATGAAAACAAACTAACCAAAGCAAAGAAAATCCATTCTTTATTTTTTTTCATAATATTAATTTATTGTTTAATAATCAGTATCCACAGAGCTATACTATTTCATTATCAACAAAGAAGCTCTGTGGACACCAATAATTCTCAAAATCCGAATAAAATATCGGAAAGAAACATTCGCCTATTTCTAACCACTTTCATTCATTTTTTCTTTTTACTTCAAAGGATCAAATGTTCCTTCACTACCATAATAATCCTCCCAATTCATATTCTGATATAAATAAGGAGATTGTTTCATTACACTTTCTTTCAGACCTATAAAATAATATTTATTCAAAAAAGTAATTTCAAAACGTGGTGTAGAAGTACCATCTATCTGATCATTTTCATGCCGTACCAAATTTGTGTCATAGAATTTATCCAATTTTTCAATTTGCAACATAAATTCCTCATCTGAAGAACTAGGATCCAAACCGATACCAGCACGAGTAACCTTTGAAGCGTCATAAGCTTTACTACTGTCTCTTATACACATCTGACGCT